>PPYE01432436.1_pt1 | contig 83605 bp, 75 predicted proteins | sample 1559881 | NCBI WGS metagenome assembly PPYE01 (sample SAMN08240022, study PRJNA423297) | Human gut metagenome, whole genome shotgun sequencing project. | reverse complement strand
ATGTGGTTGACAGTTACGGTAGGTTTGAGGGCATCCCTCCTTTATCATAACTGTCTTTTCATTCGCCACAAATGAGCCGTCAGTCATGATGTAATGTTTTTTGGTGTATTCCACCCTCTATACATTACATCATGGTTGCGGCTGGTATTTATTTCACCATACGAACACGATTTCTTCCCTTCCGGATGTTTCCGGAAATGATGCGGGTCACCCTGGAATCCAACAGAAAAGGCGAACAGGAAGCCATTTCTGGCGTTCAGGCCCTGATTGTTTCCACCGCATGTCGTGTAGGCATGGGCAATCTGGTGGGGGTGGTGGCTGCCATTTCCGCCGGTGGTGCCGGGGCGGTGTTCTGGATGTGGGTTCTGGCATTACTGGAATCTTCCACAGCCTATATCGAGGCAACTCTGGCACAGCTGTATAAGGAAAAGGATCCCTTGTACGGCGGCTTTCGCGGAGGACCTGCCTATTATCTGCACCATCTGTTTATCAAGGATGGCAGCAAACGAAAACATTCTGTCATTGCGTCAATGTTTGCTTTGTCCGGGTTGATTTGCTGGTGTGGTATCAGCCAGGTGACCAGCAATTCCATTACTTCTTCCTTCAAAAATGCCTTTTCCATTCCCCCGCTGTATACCGCACTGGCCCTGGTTTTGGTGGCGGCGGTGATCGTTTTGCGTAAAAACGCGACGGTCAAGGTTCTGGATATCATGGTGCCGATCATGGCGGCCTGCTACTTCTTTATTGCCATTTACATCATTCTGAAAAATGCCGGTCAGCTACCGGCTGTGTTTGCCCGGATTTTTACCGAAGCATTCGGTTTGCGTCAGGTGGTTGGTGGCGGTCTTGGTGCGGTGATCATGAACGGGGCCAAGAGAGGACTGTTCTCTAACGAGGCCGGGTCCGGGTCTTCCCCTTGTGCGGCTGCTGCCGCCGAAACCAGCCACCCTGCCAAAGTGGGGCTTTTGCAGGCATTGGGAGTGTTCATTGATACCATTGTGATTTGCAGTTGCTCTGCCATGATTATGTTGCTGACACCGGAAGAACTGACCTCCGGATTGCAGGGCATGGACCTTTTGCAAACGGCGATGCGGTATCATTTGGGTGAATTCGGCGTCATTTTTATCGCGGTGATTTTATTGCTGTTCAGTTTGTCTACATTTCTGGGAATTTTGTTTTATGCAAGATCCAACGTCGCCTATCTTTTCGGAGACAATTGGCTTTCTCAGACGTTGTACAAGATTCTTGCCTTGATCATGCTATTTGTAGGCGGTTTGGCCGCTTACCAATTCGTCTGGGATCTGGGCGATGTTGGTGTGGGCTTGATGACCATTTTCAATATGATTGCACTGTTTCCCCTGGCACCCCAGGCCTTGTCGGCACTGCGTGACTATGAAGAAAATGTAATCGGGAAAAGGTGATCTGCATTTTTATGAATAAAGAACAAGGAGCAGCCTTTCTTCAAGGCTGCTCCTTGTTCTTTCTACCGGTTTTGTGCCTTATAATTTTCACCCCAAGCCCGCATGGCATCCAGAATGGGCTTCAGACTTTTCCCCAAGTCGGTTAAGCTGTACTCCACCCGCGGCGGAACTTCCGCATATACTTTGCGGCTAACCAGCCCTTTTTCTTCCATATCTCGCAGCTGGGCTGTGAGAACCTTCTGGGAAACGCTGCCGATGGACTTTTTGAGTTCTCCGAACCGCTTTGTCCCCGGCATAAGGTCGCGGAGGATTAGGACTTTCCATTTATCACCGATCAGCATAAGTGTTGTTTCTACCGGACAGGCAGGTAGTTCTTTCATTTGCTGCATGGTATCACACCTTCGTATGGTTTCTTTTTGGTAACTACAGCACAATAAAGTGCTTACTTTACAATAGATACTTATGACATTATTATAATCTTGCAAGATAAAAGTTGCAATCCCCAAAACCCATATTCCAACCAGGAGGTATTCATTATGAATGATGTCGTAAAGTTTTTGCAGGAAAATCCCGTGCAGTATCTGGCCACGGTTGGCCGTGATGGTAAGGCCAAGTGCCGCCCCTTCATGTTTTCTGGCGAAATGGACGGCAAACTGTGGTTTTGCACCAACAACCAGAAGGACGTCTACAAGGATATGCAGGCCAACCCCAACATTGAGATTTCTGTTTCCAGCCCGGCTTATGCGTGGATTCGTCTGAACGGCGAGGCCGTTTTCGAGAACAACATGGCCGCCAAGGAGATGTGCATTCGGAACCCCATCGTCAAGGGGCAGTACGGCGAGGCTGCCAACCCCATCTTTGAAGTGTTCTATTTGAAGGATGCCCATGCGGTAATCGCTGACTTCTCTGGCAATCCGCCCAAGGAGTACGACCTGTAAGGTTCATGCGCAGCGGTTCCCCCGGATCGTTCTGGGGGAACCCCTTGATTTTGAGAGGCTTTTTATGCAGACAAAAGAGTACCTGGAATACATTGTGAATCACATCCACTCTACCGTTTTTGCCACCGTGGACAGCCAGGGGCGTCCTGTCACCTGTGCTATTGACATCATGGATTATGATGAAAGTGGCCTTTACTTCCTGACGGCAAAGGGCAAGAACTTTTATGATCGGCTGAAAGCCAATGAAAATGTTGCCTTTACCGCCATGAAGGGCGAAGATACCCTTTCCTGCGTGGCGGTGTCTGTGCAGGGTAAGGCGAAGGAGATTGGGCCGGACAGGTTGCCCGACCTGTTCCGTAAAAATCCCTATATGGAGAAGATTTATCCTGATGTGCGCTCCCGTAGCGTGCTCACTGTATTCAAAATTTACGAAGGAACCGGAGAATGGTTTGACCTCTCCAAACTTCCTATTGAACGGGCCAGCTTCTTCTTCGGCGACGCACAGGCAAAAGAAACCGGCTATTTTGTGACAGACAAATGTATTGGCTGCAAGCTGTGTTATTCCAAATGTCCGCAGAAGTGTATCGACATTTCAAGAAAGCCTGTGGTTATTCGGCAAGAACACTGTCTGCATTGCGGAAATTGCTTTGAAATATGCCCTGCAAGGGCGATTGAACGGAGATAAGACGATGACACAGGACGAGCGATTGAATTTTTTGCTCCGCGATCTGCTGGCAGAACGAAAAGAATATGAAGATATCCCGGTGCCGAGTTCTCGCCCGGAAAAGCGGCGGCTTTTGCGCAGCCTGATGAATGTGCGTCCGCCCGTCCCGGCCCGTGAGGATTTCCTGCGGGTGCAGGACGATTATCTGAAAGAGCGCCTCGCGGAGCGGGGCGTGACAAGGCTGAAAGACCTGACGCCGGTGCGCCCCGGCTTATATCTCTGGCAGGGAGATATCACTACGCTGGCGGTGGATGCCATTGTCAACGCGGCCAACAGCCAGATGCTGGGCTGCTTCGTTCCTTGTCACGGCTGCATCGACAACGCCATCCACACCTATGCAGGGGTGCAGCTCCGCTTGGAGTGTGCCCACCTCATGGCCGGACAGGAGGAAGAACCCACTGGCAGCGCAAAAATCACGAAAGCTTACAACCTGCCATGCCGCTATGTTCTGCATACCGTCGGTCCGATAATTAGTGGAGCCGTCACACAGGCAGACCGGGAACTGCTGGCCAGCTGCTACCGCTCCTGTTTGGAGCTGGCGGAATCCAACGGGCTGCACAGCGTGGCTTTTTGCTGTATATCCACCGGAGAGTTTCGCTTTCCCAACGAGCTGGCCGCAGAAATTGCCATACAAACGGTGGGAGAATGGCAGCGGCAAAACTCAGAGAAAATCAAGGTGATCTTCAATGTTTTCAAGGACAGAGACTATGAAATCTACAAGCGCCTGCTGCGATAATATCGCACGGCTCAAACAGGAATTGGATACGGCGGATGCGGTGGTGATCGGCGCCGGTTCCGGGCTTTCCACTTCCGCGGGGTTTACCTATACCGGCGAACGCTTTCAGAAATATTTCGGGGACTTTATTGCGAAGTATGGCTTCCGCGATATGTATTCAGGCGGCTTCTATCCCTTTGACAGCCTGGAAGAACATTGGGCGTATTGGAGCAGGTATATCTATATCAATCGCTATCTGGACGCCCCGAAGCCAGTCTATCAGGAGCTTTTGAAGTTGGTGCAAGGAAAGGATTACTTTGTGCTGACCACCAACGTGGACCACTGTTTCCAGAAAGCCGGATTTGACAAGCAGCGGTTATTCTATACCCAGGGCGACTACGGCCTGTGGCAGTGTTCCAGGCCCTGCCACCAAAAGACCTATGATAACGAAACCATTGTCAAAAAGATGGTGTACGAACAAAAGGATCGAAAAATTCCCAGCGAACTGATACCCCGCTGTCCAGTCTGCGGCGCGACTATGTCCATGAATCTGCGGGCGGATGATACCTTTGTAGAGGATGAAGGCTGGCACACCGCCGCCCGGCGGTATGAGGACTTCCTTCACCGCCATGAGGGGCAGCACATTCTCTTTCTGGAATTGGGCGTAGGCGGTAATACGCCGGTTATCATCAAATATCCGTTCTGGCGCATGACCTTCCAGAATCCCAGGGCGGTCTATGCTTGCATCAACCAGAACGAAGCCTACTGCCCACCGGAAATCGAAAACCGGTCACTGTGTATAGAAAACGATATTGGAGAAGTCCTGACCGCACTTTTGTGAAAGATGTCTTGCCCGCAACGGGAACCCTGCGGTATACTAAAGAAAACATTGGATGGAGAGGTTCCCGTGTGATGACTAAAATACTTTTTATCTGCCACGGCAATATTTGCAGAAGTCCGATGGCTGAATTCATTATGAAAGATCTGGTTAAGAAAGCCGGGTGCGCAAAGGATTTTGTGATCGATTCTGCGGCTACAAGCACAGAAGAAATTGGAAATCCACTGTATCCCGCCGCAAGACAGATTCTGACCGAGCATGGAATCGCCTGCTCGGGACATCAGGCACGGCAGATGTCTCGGGCGGACGGAGATGAATACGATCTGCTGGTTGGGATGGACCATGCCAACATCCGGAACATGCAGCGCATCTGTCCGCAGGCAAAAGAGAAAATTCATCTCTTACTTTCCTATACCGAGCGCCCGGGAGAAGTGGACGATCCATGGTACAGCGGAGACTTTCAAACTGCCTGGCAGGATATTCTGGAGGGATGTCAGGGACTTCTTCGGCAGATTTCTCGTTGAGAAATCAAACGGATTGATACCGTACCAACGGAAGCAGCGCTTGAATCTGTTGGAGATCGGCGGCTTGGGTGCCGCTGCACATAACATTGGCAGCACCAGTGGCTATGGCCAATGCAAGTGTCTCAGAGGGTGACAGTCCCTTCTCCTCCGCTATGGCAAGAGCAGCTACAACGCTGTCTCCGGCCCCCACGGTGCTTCCTACGGGGACGGACAAAGCGGGTGCGAACAGGCAGATGTCTGCAGTGAGGTACAAAGCCCCTTTTTCCCCCATGCTTATCAAAACTTTCTGAATTCCCTGTTCCAACAGGGTCAGGCCGGCTGCTTTGATTTGTTTCAGACTTTCCAGCGGCTGCCGAACCACCCGTTTCAGTTCATCCAGATTTGGCTTTATCAGGTAGGGGCCAGCGGCAATTCCCGTGGCAAGCAGAGGGCCATCCGCATCAAGAAAGGTCTTGGCGCCGATTTCATCACATGCTTGTATGCAGCGGGCATAGATGTCCGCCGGTGCCCCGGCGGGGACGCTTCCGGCCAACACAACGATATCGTCGGCGATTACCTGCGAAATAAAATGCGCCAACACATCATCCCATTGATTAATGGTAAGCGAAACGCCGGGCTCGTTGATATCGGTATTGGTTTTCAGGACAGGGTCGATGATTTTCAGATTGGTCCGGGTTTGTCCGGGCACACATATACGGTCGACCCGGATGCCCTGCTGTGCCAGCATGGAAAAGATCAGATCCCCGGTGCTTCCACCCAACAAGGCGGTGGCATAACTTTCCCCACCCAGTTTTTGCACCACCTTGCTGACATTGATCCCTTTGCCCCCGGGATCGAGTCGAAGCGAATCGATTCGATTTACGGTATCGGTGCGAAAGTTGGGAATCACCACGGTTTTGTCCAATGCGGGGTTTAGCGTCAATGTGCGGATCATGATACCGACTCCTTTATATAAGAAAATGAGACACATTGTATACCTTCAACGATAGCAGAGCCATGGTGCCTTGTCAAATGCCGCTTTTGCGAATGGTAATAAGTGTTCCTTCTCACACGGCAGGAAAAGCGTTTTTTCCAACTTGACTTTTTCCGGTTCGGGAGATATTCTTTACAAGGGTTTGGCCCATAAGGAAAAACATTCTGGTGTATGATAGAAAGGAATTCGATCACGATGGAGGCAAATGCCAATCAAGTAGCAACGAAATTGCGGCAACAGTTGTCGCCGCAGAGTGCCAAAAAGAATATCGACTTTTTTCTTCTGCTGAATGCAGGGTTGTTTGCCACGGCGGCCGGTATCCATTTCTTTAAGACACCGAATCATTTTGCCTTTGGCGGCACATCTGGGTTGTCCATTATTTTGTCGACCCTGTTCCCCACTTTGCCGGTGGGCACTTTTATGTGGATTGTGAACGCGGTGCTGGTGGTGCTCGGCTTTGTCTTCTTGGGCGTTCGCGCCATGGGGTGGACGATTTATTCGTCCTTCGCGCTCTCCTTTTATGTCAGCCTGTGCGAAGCGGTTTTCCCCATGCAGCACGCCATGACGGACGACACCCTTCTGGAACTTTGCTTTGCCGTTATCCTGCCGGCCGTGGGCAGTGCCATTGTATTCAATATCGGGGCATCTACCGGCGGTACCGACATTGTGGCAATGATCCTGAACAAATACACAAGCCTGGAAATAGGACGGGCTTTGTTGGTTAGCGATCTGGGAATCGTTCTGGTAGCAGCTTATCTTTACGGCCCAAAAACCGGACTGTATTGTATTCTGGGCATGATTCTGAAATCGACGGTGGTGGACAGCGCCATCGAAAGTCTGAACCTGCGCAAGGTGTGTACTGTGGTTACCCATGACCCGGAACCGGTACGAAACTTTATTGTGAACGAGCTGAACCGTTCTGCCACCGAACAATTGGCCAGCGGTGCCTATACGCATAAAGAAATCCATGTACTGATGACGGTTCTGACCCGACATCAGGCGGCATTGTTGCGGAACTTCCTGCGTTCCACTGATCCCCACGCTTTCATTACCATTGTGAACAGCAGTGAGATTATCGGTAAGGGCTTCCGTTCCATCTGAGAAAACCATACAAAATCAAAACCGCCGCGAGCCAAATGCCCGCGGCGGTTGTTTTATTCATACTTCTTTCCAACAATATACATGGGAATAAACAGTCCACCTATAATCGCAATCAGGCACAAGGAAAAAATGGCGGGAGCCGGAACATGGAGCAGTAACAGAACCAGCCGAATCCATGGAAACAGAATCAGATAGGAAATACCCCATATCTGACCCGCCCGCAGCATGTGGGGCCAGTTGCGGTTGTTGAAGTGCACACCGACCAGGTTCATGCGAAAGATGCCATCGCTTATTGCGGAAATCCGGGCTTGGTCATAGATGTCGGCAAGTCGCTGCTGTGCAAACAGGCAAAAGTATCCTCCGAAACCGGCCAATATCCCCATATAGGTAAAATATAACTCATCGAACAAGCCCAGTTTCACGGTGGCGAGACTGCTCACAACGGCGATGACCAGGGCGGCGAGATAGCAAAGCGGGACGGTCCGTTCGGTTTGCCACACGCGCTTGATCGGGGATGTGTCAAATCCGATGGCGGTCTGAACAGCCTTTTCCGCGTCATCCGGCGTCAGGGATTTATCGCCGTTTTTGCGGCACAGCAAAAGTTCTGTCACGGTGACACCCAGTAGCTCGGCCAGGGGGATCAAGAGCGCTGTATCCGGGATACTGGTACCGGTTTCCCATTTGCTGACGGCTTTGTCTGAGACATACAGCTTTTCGGCCAGCTCTTTCTGGGTATAGCCCTTTTCTTTTCTGCGTGCGGCGACAAAGGCCCCGAACTCCTTTTTGTCGATGTTGTACATGGCGGTATCCCCTTTCCTGAAAATATCATACCGGCAAAAGGGAAAAAGTTCAACCGAATGACAGTAGATTGTTCGTGTCTTCGCGTTTTTTCGCGCATAAGAAGGCCCGGTCACCTTCAGGAGGCAACCGGGCCTTTTTCGGAATGAAACTTACTGTTCGTCTTCGCAGAATGCCTTGAAGGTCAGATAAGCCATGTACACATCCGCCTTGGAAACAACTTCGAAGGGAGAATGCATGGAGAGAACGGGAACGCCGATGTCGATGGTATCGATATCCTGGTTGGCCACATATTTGGCAACCGTTCCGCCGCCGCCCAGGTCGATCTTGCCCATCTCACCGATCTGCCAGATAACATTGTTGGAATCCATCAGATGCGTCAGATAGCTGACAAGCTCAGCGCTGGCATCGCTGGTGGAAGACTTGCCGCGGGAACCGGTGTACTTGTAGATGGCAACACCGCGACCGGCATAAGTGCCGTTGTCCGGTTCGAAGGCATCGTCATAGCTGGGGTCATAGGCGGCGGTGACGTCGGCAGACAAGCACTTGGAAGCCTTGCATGCCGTGATATAGTCAACCCCCTGGGCGGCACACAGCTGCTGCAGGAAGTGGAAGGTATACATGCTGTTCAGGCCGGTGACGCCGTCAGAACCCACCTCTTCCTTGTCGGTCAGGACGCAGACACTGGTGTAAGCCGGAGAAACGGTGGTGATTTCCGCCATCAGAGCCGGATAAGCATCCACACGGTCGTCATGGCCGTAGGCACCGATCATGGAGCGGTCCAGCCCCACATCGCGGGCGGTGAAAGCCGGCACGATTTCGATTTCGGCACGGGTGAAGTCGCTCTCGGTGATGCCGTAGGTCTCGTTAAGCATTCCCAGCACGTTCAGCTTGACGCGATTCTCCACGTCCTTGTCCTCGATGGGATCGGAGCCGATGAGAATGTTCAGATTTTCGCCGGTAATGGCCTCAGGCAGCTTCTTTTCGTTCTGCTTGGCCGCCAGGTGCGGCAGGAGGTCGGTGATGCAGAAAACGGGATCGCTGGGGTTTTCACCGATGCAGATCTCGGCGCTGGTGCCGTCGGCACGATACACCACGCCGTGGATGGACAGCGGAATGGTCGCCCACTGATACTTGCGAACACCACCGTAGTAGTGGGTACGCAGATAGGCCAGGCTCTTCTTCTCAAACAGGGGCACCGGACGCAGGTCCAGACGGGGAGCGTCCACATGGGCGATGTTCAGATGGAACCCTTCCGCCAGACTCTTGCGGCCGATGGTGGCGGCCAGCACGCATTTCTTGCGGTTGATCATGTAAACCTTGTCGCCGGGGTTCAACTGCTGGCCGGGCACAAAAGGCTTGTAGCCGGCGCCGCGGAGCAGCTCTTCACTGTAGGCCACCACTTCCCGCTCGGTCTTGGCGGCGTTCAGAAACTGTTTGTACCCCTCGCAGAATTCGTGGGCTGCCGCCATCTGATCGGGCGCGCAGTCGGCCACGGTTTCATTTTTGTAAAGGAGCTTCTCCAGTTCCTTCCCACTTTTCTTTCCCATAATATTTGGTACGTCCTTTCACAAAAATTATCTATAATGCAGCAATGCAAAACATTGCCGGCCTCTTATTGGGAGGTATAGATTTCCTGATATTTCTTATAGCTGGTTGTGATCTTGTGTACATATTGGCGCATCTGCGGGTACGGAAATTCATCCAACGTCTTCCCGTCGGAGGAATAGTCACTGTTTTTCAGCAATTCGCTCACCGCGGTAACTCCGTTGTGATACGCTGCGGCCGCGGTAGATAGATCTTCAAACTTCAGCAGGCAATAAGCCACAAAGTAACTGCCGAATCGGATGTTGGTTTCCGGGTCATACAGGTCCTCAAAAGTGAGCGCCTCGGTGGGAGCAATCTTGGACTTGATCCAGTCGAAGGTCACTTCGGTAATCTGCATTAGACCGCGGGCCCCCACGTCGGATTCGGCGTACGGATCAAAATTGCTTTCTGTCCGGATAAATGCATACAAAGTCAGCGGGTCAAGATCATATTTATCGGCGTAATACTCGACGTATTCGCTGTATTTGCGAGGATAGCGCAATTCATCAATTTCACTGTGCCATACCGAAAAGACCAGGCTGCCCGCAACCAACAGCACAGCCAGTAGCCAAACCAGCCGGATAATACCTCGCGCGGGGCGGGGCATGGCATCAGTTTGCATCTGTCTTTTCTTCATAAGCCTCCTTTCCGGAACAGGACATCAGGATTCCTGCTCCAGTTGGTGTAGAAGGGCAATCGCTCTTTCCTGCAGTCGTTCAGGAGTTTCGTCATTTTCAAGAACAAATGTGGCGGCGTCCCGCAAAACCTGTTCCGGCGTCTGGGCGTCCAATCGACGGCGTGCCATGGCGGGGGCAATTCCGTCCCGTGCACAGATTCGCGCCACGCTTTGTTCGTAGGGGGCTGTGATCACCAACAGTTGATCGCAGCGGGAAGCAAAAGGTGTTCCCACAATCACGGCGCCATCCACAAAGGCAAGCCGGGCACCGGCCCGTTCGGCCTCTTGCAGGCGGGCGTCGATGCGGCGCAAGATTTCCGGATGGGTAATGTCGGTCAGTTTGGCGGTTCCCTCGGGGGTGGCAAAGGCACGGTCTGCCAACAGCCGACGCCGAACCGCTCCCGACTCATCTACAATATCAGAACCGAACGCATTTTGCAACTGGTTTATGCAGACGGATCCCGGCTCCAGAACTTTTCTGGCCACCAGATCCGCGTCGATGCAGGGATATCCCTGGGCGGCAAACAGCCGCGTCACGCTGGACTTCCCGCATCCGGAACGGCCGGTAATACCGATAATTTTCATAGTTCCTCCACACGGAAAGCGGCTGCGCGCAGCAGACGGTTGTATACAGCCATGGAAACGCCGTTGCTCAAGGGACAACGGGCATATACCACCTGTGCGCCCTGTTTGTCGCATTCCCGCAAGGCCGTAAACAGGTGATGCGCCTGGGAGGCGCCGTCCCCGTTGGTGCCGTACTCAATGGCCGGAACCGGCAGGTCCTTCCCTTCCCCGTCAAAGCACATGGCAAACACACCGGGGGCGGCGTGTTCCTGCAGATAGGCTTTGTATTTTTCAAAATCACCTTTCAGGATGGTTACCTGTGCCTTGGGAGCATAGTGCTTGTACTTCATTCCGGGAGAACGGGCGGTTTCGCCGGGACGCAGTTTTTCCAGAATTGCATGGGAAACCAGCACTTCTTCTCCCAGCACTTCCTCCATCTGCTCCTTGGTCACATAACCGGGACGCAGCAGGACCGGGTGTTCCCCGCTGACGGAAACAACGGTGGACTCCACCCCTACATCCGAATCGCCGCCATCCAGAATCAGCGGCAGGCGTCCGTCCATGTCTGCCAGGGTATCCGCCGCATTGGTGGGACTGGGACGTCCGGACAGATTGGCGGAAGGCGCCGCAAAGGCGACACCAGACGCCCTGATGACGGCCTGTACCACCGGATGAGAAGGCATACGGATGCCCACCGTATCCAGCCCGGCGCAGGTAACGTCGGAAACTTCCGGACCGCGCGGCATGACCATGGTCAACGGTCCGGGCCAGAAGGCCTTGGCCAAGCGGTAAGCCCGTTCCGGCACTTCCGATACCAGCCCATGGAGCATCTCCATTCCGCAAATGTGAACGATCAGCGGGTTGTCCTGCGGGCGGCCTTTGGCCAGAAAAATTTTTTTGACGGCTTCTCCGTTCCGTGCGTCGGCAGCGATTCCGTATACGGTCTCGGTGGGCAGCGCCACCAGGTCACCGCGGCGCAGAAGGTCGGCCGCCAGCTTGATGCTTTCTTCATTGACAGGCAAAACCTGTGTCTGCATAGTTTCCATCATCCTTCTTAGAATCCGGAGTTCTCTCCGGCATTCATCTGTTTCAGTTTTTGCTCACGATCGGCCAGAAGCAACGGCTCCACAATCAGATCCAGGTTGCCGTTGAGCACTTCGTCCAATTTATAGAGTGTCAGCCCGATGCGATGGTCGGTCACACGACCCTGGGGAAAATTGTAGGTCCGGATGCGCTCGCTGCGGTCCCCGCTGCCTACCTGGCTTTGCCGACGTGCATTATATTCCTGATCATATGCTTCCTGCTTTTGCTGCAGAAGGCGGCTGCGCAATACCTTGAGCGCCCGCTCCTTGTTTTCCCGTTGGCTGCGCTGGTCCTGGCATTCCACCACGGTACCGGTGGGCAGATGGGTCACGCGGATGGCGCTGGAAGTTTTGTTGATGTGCTGTCCGCCGGCGCCGGAAGAACGGAATGTGTCAATGCGCAGATCTTTGGGGTCCAGCTCGAACTCCACTTCCTCGGCTTCGGGCATGACAGCCACTGTGGCCGCCGACGTCTGAATCCGTCCTTGGGTTTCCGTTTGCGGTACACGCTGCACACGGTGAGCACCGCTCTCGAATTTCAGGCGGCTGTATACGCCGCTTCCCTCGATAGAAAATATGATCTCCTTGATGCCGCCCAGTTCGGTTTCGTTGCACTGGACGGTTTCGCATGTCCAGCCGCGCCGGGCGGCATACATGGTATACATGCGCCACAGATCCCGGGCGAAGAGTCCGGCCTCCTCTCCCCCGGTGCCGGCACGGATCTCCATGATGATGCTTTTGTCATCGTCGGCATCTTTGGGCAGCAGAAGCAACCGGATATTTTCTTCCAGTGCCGACAGGCTTTCCCTGTTTTTGCGCAGTTCCTGCTGTACCATATCGATGAAGAGAGGATCGGCACCTTCTTCCCGAAGCGCTTCCTGCTCTTCTTCTATTTCCTGCCGCAACACACACCAGGCGCGCCAGCTTTCCACCAAGGGGGTCAGTTCTTTGTAGTCTTTTACCAGCGCAGCGTAAGCTTTCTGGTCGGCAGTTCCTTCCGGAGTGCTGAGCCGATGAGAAATCTCTTCGTATCTGCGCGCAATTTCGTGCAATTCTTCAAACATAACGTGCGGAAATTCCTTTGCTTTGTTTCGTTAAACGGGTAAAAAAGGCAAAAGAAAAATTCCGCTACAATTCCTGACCGTCACGCAGAATTTTTTTGATGTTTTTCTCAATCTTTACGCGGGGCAGCATGATCTCATGTCCGCACTTCTGGCAGCGAATCTTGAAATCCATGCCCACGCGCAATACATCGAACCGGTTCGCACCGCAAGGGTGCGGTTTTTTTGTCTGGATCACATCACCGACCCGTACATCCAAAATGCTCACCGCCCTTACAAATTCTTCGCCTTTTATTATATACCATGCAGGCGTTTTTGCAAATATCTCCATCCCAAACCACATACATTTGAATGACCGCACACGCGGAATACACAATACAGAGAGGACAAACAAATGCTTGAATATCGTGCCGAAGGCCTTTGCCGCAATGCCAACCATCTTACCCCGGAAGAACTGGAACGCTGCCGTCAGACGGGAGAAGTGCTGCAGAGCACAGCACTGGCGTTTGATACGGCGCACCGCCTGCGCTTTGAAATCTGTGGCAGGCGCGGTATTATGCCCTTTGAGGAGTGTCTGGATGTACAGCCCGGGGAACCGATCAAGGACATCGCCGTTCTGACCCGTGTGGGACGGCCCACCTGCTTCGTGATTACCGGAAGCACCCAGGAGGACGGCGAAACCGCCTATCTGCTTTCCCGGGCAAAGGCCCAGCATGCCTGCCGGAAAAATTACCTGGATCTGCTGGAAAACGGCAGCGTGATTCCCTGCACGGTGACCCATATTGAAAATTTCGGCGCATTCTGTGATGTGGGCTGCGGCATTTCGGCGTTGCTACCCATTGATTGTCTGTCTGTTTCCCGCATATCCAGTCCTGCCGACCGCGTGCAGGTAGGCCAGCAGTTGCTGTGTGCCGTAAAAAGCCGGGATGTGCAGGGAAGGATCGTGCTGACCTTGCGGGAATTGCTGGGCACATGGAGCGAAAACGCAGCCTGTTTTGCGGCCGGTGAAACAGTAGTGGGAATTGTGCGCAGTGTGGAAGAATACGGTGTATTCATTGAGATTGCACCCAATCTGGCCGGGCTGGCTGAGCCTGATAAAACCTTGCATGCCGGCCAGGCCGTCAGCGTGTACATCAAAAGCATTCTGCCGGACAAAATGAAGATCAAGTTGGTGGTGGTCAACAAGACATTGAGCCAGCCCATGCGATTTGAACCCCACTACTTTGTCACCCGTGGCCGGATCCGGCGCTGGACCTACTCTACGCCGCAAAGCCGCAAACAGATCGAAACGGTTTTTTAATGCCGGATCAGGCGCAAGAGCGCGCTTGTCACACCCGGATACTTGCGTTATAATAAGTATCAGGAATACAATGAACAGGAAGTGATTGCCATGGCGGACGTGTTTACCGCAGGGGTCAAGCCCGGCGGACTGACCAACAGCACCGAGATCCGCATCCTTTTGTGTTATCTCATCAAAACTGCCGGTCCCGTCACCCGTGAGACCCTGGAAGGCGCCTTGCTGCAGGAAGAGCTTGTCAATTACTTTGAATTTGCCAATGCTTTGGGCGAACTGGAACACCAAAAATTGGTGACCATCGAGGATAAAGGATACAAGATTACCCAAAAGGGAGCCAATGTGGCCGAAACCCTGGGATACGACCTCCCACGCAGTGTGCGCGAAAGCGCCATTCTCGCGGTGATTCGCCTGCAAAGCTGGGCTCACCGCGCGGCGCAGAATCACGCAACCGTGGAGCATGATGCCAACGGGTATCGGGTGGTGTGCATGATCCGCGACGAAGGCCAACCGGAAAGTTTCCGGTTGGAATTGGCAATGCCGGACGCAATGACAGCAGAAGAGGTCAAGAACCGATTCATAGCGCGCGGCAGTCAGATCTACATGTCCTTCCTGGAAGGACTCACCCAGCCGCTGTCGGACAATGACCGCCCACCGGCGGCAGCCCGCTAAACCGGTCATCAAGAAAAACAGAAAGGACCTTCCAGACGGATTTTTCCCGTACAGGAAGGTCCTTGTTTTTTTGTGGGAATATTGGTTACTGGGCGCCCAGATAGGCCTTGCGCACTTCGATGTTGTTGGCCAGCTCAGTGGCCTCCCCTTCCATCTTGATGGTGCCGGTTTCCAGCACGTAGGCACGGTTGGCGATTTCCAGCGCCATCTTGGCGTTCTGTTCCACCAGCAGCACGGTTACGCCGTTGCGGTTGACGTCGCGGATAATCTTGAAAATTTCCTTGACCAGCAGCGGAGACAGACCCATGGAAGGTTCGTCCAGCAGCAGCATCTTCGGGCGGCACATCAGTGCGCGGCCGATGGCCAGCATCTGCTGTTCGCCGCCGGAAAGGGTGCCGGCCGGCTGGCTGCGGCGTTCCTTCAGCCGCGGAAGCAGGTCATATACCATGTCAAAATCGGATTGGATGGCATCCTTGCCGTCACGACGGGTATAAGCGCCCATCTGCAGGTTCTGCTGCACGGTCAGACCGCTGAACACACGGCGGCCTTCCGGAACCTGTGCCAAACCCAGGCGGATGATCTTGTGGGCTTCCATCCGGCTGATGGTTTGACCACAGTATACAATCTCACCGCTTTTGGGTTTGAGCAGGCCGGAAATGGCATGCATGGTGGTGGTTTTGCCGGCGCCGTTGGCACCGATCAGAGTGACAATCTCCCCTTCATCCACGTGGAAAGAGACGTCGCGAATGGCATGAATGGAGCCGTAAAATACGTTGATGTTCTTGACAGCGAGCATTTCCCCCATCGTTAGTCACCTCCCAGATATGCCGCAATTACCTTGGGGTTGTTGCGGATGGATTTACCGTCGCCGTGGGCAATTACGCGGCCGTAGTCCAGCACCGTGATTTCTTCGCAGATGCCCATGACAAAGTTCATGTCGTGCTCGATCAACAGAATGGCAATGCCGAACTGATCGCGAACACTGCGCACGGTGTTCATCAACTCTGCAGTTTCGTTGGGGTTCATGCCGGCAGCGGGCTCGTCCAGCAACAGCAGTTTCGGATTGGTGGCCAGGGCGCGGGCAATTTCCAGCTTGCGCTGTTTGCCATAAGGCAGCTGAGATGCCTTGAGGGAAGCTTCGCCGTCCAAATCAAAGATTTTCAGCAGCCGAAGGGCTTCGCGGTCCATCTGGTGTTCCTTCTCCTTGTAGGAAGGAAGGCGCAGTATGCCGGTCCACATGCTGTAGCGAATCTGGTTGTGCAGGGCTACCTTCACGTTGTCCAGGACCGTCATGTCGCTGAACAGGCGGATGTTCTGGAAGGTACGGGCCACACCCGCCTTGCTGATCAGATCCGGGCTTTTGCCCGTGATGTCCTTGCCGTCCAGCACGATATTGCCCTCGGTGGGGGTATATACACCGGTCAGCATATTGAACACGGTGGTCTTGCCGGCGCCGTTGGGGCCGATCAGACCATACAGATGTCCCTTTTCGATTTTCAGGTCCAACTGCGCAACCGCCTGCAGGCCGCCGAAGGCAATGCCCAGGTTACTTACTTCCAGCAGTGCCATCATTGCACCTCCTTAGCCTTGGATGGATTGAACCGACTGCGGAAACCGTCCATAACACGCTTGCGCCAGGCTACGACCTGAGGGCTCTGGCTGAAGATCATCACCACAATCAGAACGATGGCATAGATCAGCATGCGGTAGTCATTGACAGCGCGCAGCAGTTCAGGCAGTACGGTCAACAGAGCAGCCGCAATGACCGAACCGCGGATATTGCCGATACCGCCCAGCACCACAAATACGAGAATCAGGATGGAGGTGTTGTAGTCGAACTTCTTGGCAACCAGAGAAGAGTAGTTCAGAGAATACAGCACACCGGCAATACCGGCAAAAACGGCAGAGGTAATAAAAGCCATCAGCTTGTATTTGGTGATGTTGATGCCGACACTGCGGGCTGCAATCTCGTTGTCGCGGATGGATTCAATGGCACGGCCGGCGCGGGAATTGATCAGGTTGAGGATCACTAGCAAAGTCAGGATCACCAATACAATACCGATGGTAAAGGTGGAGGCTTTCTTGATACCGGTGATGCCCATGGCGCCGTTGATCAGCGTGGTGCCGGAAGGATCCATGTTCATGGAAGCGGCGTCCTTGAAAGAGATATGAAGGCCAGTGGAATCATACCCCAGGTAGCAGGCGTTCATGACGTTCTTGACAATTTCACCGAAAGCCAGGGTGACGATGGCCAGGTAGTCGCCGGACAGGCGAAGAACCGGCACGCCGACAATAAAGCCGAACAAACCGGCAACCACGCCGCCCACAACAAAGGAAAGTACCAGCCCCAGCCAGTTGGGCACTTGTCCGTACAAAACAGTCCAGATGATGGTACCGGAAAACGCGCCGACACTCATGAAGCCGGCATGGCCCAGACTCAGTTCGCCCAGAATGCCCACTGTCAGGTTCAGCGAGATAGCCAGGATCACATAAGCGCAGATGGGAACCAGCTGACCGGACAAAGAACTGGTCAGAAGCCCCATGGCGGACAGGATCTGAATGACCACATAAAACCCGATCACGATGCCAAAGGTGATGAGATTGTTTTTGGTCGTTTTACGCATATTTTTCAAGCGAAACATCCTCACCCCTCCTTTATACCTTGACATTGACCTTCTTGCCCAGCAAGCCGGTGGGCTTGACAAGCAAGACGATGATCAGAACCAGGAACACGATGGCATCGGACAACTGGGTGGAAATGTAGGCTTTGCTCAGGTTCTCAATCACACCCAGCAGAACGCCGCCCAGGAAGGCGCCGGGAATGGAGCCGATGCCGCCGAAAACGGCTGCCACAAAGGCTTTGATGCCGGGCATGGCACCGGTGGTGGGCTGCAAGGTCGGATAGGAGGAGCACAGCAGTGCACCGGCAACGGCGGCCAGAGCAGAACCGATGGCAAAGGTCAGGGAGATGGTGGCGTTTACGTTGACGCCCATCAGCTGAGCAGCGCCGCGGTCCTCGCTGACGGCCTGCATGGCATGGCCGGCGGAGGTGTGGTTGATGAAATACAGCAAGGCCACCATAATGACGATGCAGGCCAGAATGGTTACGATGGTCTCGGCCGAAATGGTCAGCTGCCCGTCAAACAGACGCAGCGGCTTGAAAATGGAAGAATTGGCCACAACAGACGGGAAACTCTTGGGGTTGGATGTCCACATCAGCTGGGCTACCTGCTGAAGCAGATAGCTTACACCGATGGCCGTAATCAGAACAGCCAGAGAAGGGGCTTCCCGAAGAGGACGATAGGCCACACGCTCCACCAGAACGCCCAGCACAGTGCAGACGATCATGGACAGAATAATGGCAGCGGCCGGGTTCCAGCCGAAGGAACCGAAGGTAAAGAAAACCACATAACTGCCGATCATGATGACATCGCCATGGGCAAAGTTCAGCATCTTGGCGATGCCGTACACCATTGTGTAGCCCAGTGCAATCAGAGCGTACACACTGCCCAGGCTGATGCCGTTGATCAGGTAGGACAAAAATTGCATCCTTTAATACACCTCAAATCTTAAAACGATTGCCCGCCGTGTCAAGAAGCACGGTCACGACACCATTTTACCATAGATGCCGTTTGCAGACAATAATTTTGGCCGCCAGGGCATCCGGGTTCCCACAGGAACCAAAAAAAGACAAAGAGGGCTGCCGAACCAAAATTCGGACAGCCCCCTTTGGCAAAACATTTCGCTTTTCAGGTAACAGAACCGCCACCGAAATTATTCAGCGGTCTGATAAGCACCGTCATGGACAACGTACACACGCGGAGGCTTGTTGACGGTACCGTCAGCGGCCCAGGTCTGGCCCTCACCGGTGGTGCCGTTGAAAGTCATGGTGGTGAATTCAGTCTTCAGAGCCTCGCACATATCGCTGAAGCTCATATCGCCGTTGATGCTGCCGTTCTGCACGCACTGATAAATGGCGTAAACGCAGTCATAAGCATCAGCCGCAAACTGGATCGGGGTTTCATTGTAAGCGGCTTCATAAGCAGAAACAAACTTCTGGGTGGTTTCGTCGGTAGCGGTGGCGGAGAAGGGGCACAGCAGCATCAGGCCTTCTGCCAGAGAGGTATCAAAGCCTTCGATGGTCAGGATGCCGTCCATACCGTCGCAGCCAAAGAAGGTGGGCTTATAACCGACCTTGTCGGCGGCAATCAGAATCTGGGAAGCTTCGTTGTAGTAGATGGGCAGGAAAACCAGATCGGCACCGGCATCCTGGCACTTGGCAACCTGGGTGGACAGGTCGCTCTTGTTATCGCTGGTAAAAGCTTCAGCGGTCACCACTTCCAGGCCCTTGGCTGCGGCTTCCTCGGCAAAAGCGTTATAGATACCCATGGAATAAGCATCGGAAGAATCGTAGATAACACCGATCTTGGTGCCCAGGCCCTTCTCAGCAATGTAATCGGCGGAAACAATGCCCTGGTTGGGGTCGGTGAAGCACATCTGGAAGACGTTGTCGCCGGTCTCCACCACATCCACAGCGGAAGCGGAAGGCGTCAGCATGAACATATTGTCATTAACGGCTTCGCCCGCAACGGAAAGGCTGGGGGTAGAAGTGACAGTGCCCAGCAGAACCTGCATGCCCCAGTCCTTCAGGGTGTTGTAAGCATTCATGGACTTTTCGGCATCATGCTCGTCATCCTCAAACTTGAGTTCGAAGACGGTCTTGCCGGCGGCAGCGTTGATTTCGTCAACAGCCAACTGCTCGCCTTGCATAACGGCAATGCCGTAGCTGGCAGCGGATCCGGTGGTGGGGCCGATGCCGCCCAGTTTGATGGGGGTGCTGCCGTCGGCATTGGAAGCCTCGGCGGTAGCGGCTGCATCGCCGGTGCTGGCGGCAGCGGAAGAACCGTTGCTGTCACCGGTGGCGCCACAGGCTGCCAGGCTCAGAACCATGGCGGAAGCCAAAGCTGCACTGATAAGCTTTTTCATAGATATTTCCCTCCTAATACTTCACGACGTCTGCCGCAATTTCTTGCAGGCGGGGCCGCACATGCCCGGCGTCGTTATATAAAGGTATTATAGTCTTCCCTATCAGATTCTTCAATGTATTAAATCGACATAGTTTGTTTACATATTTTTCATTTTATTAGTCGTTTCTCACAAAGAATGATTACAAAAGTTTAACATTTCGTCGTCTTGCTTATAGGATTTCTCTTTTTTCTTGTAAAAGGATTGCAAAATGTATCGGGATTCGGCATAATAGTAACAATAGGATGAAAGGGGTATAGAAAGTTCGATGAAATTATTGGAAGAACGTATTCGAAAGGATGGACAGGTACGCCCGGGCAACGTGCTCAAAGTGGACTGCTTCCTGAATCATCAGCTGGATGTGGAGCTTTTGGACGAAATCGGTGCCGAGTTCAAACGGATTTTCGGCAAAGAGGGCGTCAACAAGATTCTGACCATTGAGGCTTCTGGGATCGCCATTGCCTGCATGACCGCGCGGCATTTTGATGTGCCTGTGGTTTTTGCCAAAAAAGCAAAGAGCAAAAATATTGACGGCGATGTGTTTACTTCCAAAGTTCAGTCTTATACATATGGCAAGGAGTATGAAATCACCCTGGCCAAAAAGTTCCTGGGCCCTGAAGATCGGGTTCTGATTCTGGATGACTTCCTCGCCAACGGCAAGGCCATGCGCGGTCTTCTCGATGTGTGCAAGCAGGCTGGTGCCACCGTTGTCGGCATCGGTGTCTGCATTGAGAAGGGGTTCCAGAACGGCGGCCAGGAGCTGCGCGACGAGGGCTACAAGCTGGCCAGTCTGGCCATTGTGGACCGGATGGAAGATGACGGGACACTGGTATTCCGCCCGCAGGAATAAAAAGTCATGAAAGAGGAGTGTCCGCTTTACTGCTGGGCACTCCTCTTTTTATTTTCTGAATCCCGACAAGTGGGCACTCCCCTGCTGGTTGATCAGACGGGTTGCAAAGAAAAAGAGAGGCACATTTTTGTGCCTCTCTTTTTAGTTATATAGCCGCGTAAATGTTTAGGGGCAACATAATTTGTCACGAAGTGCGTGTTAATTTGTCAAAGAAGGGGGAAAAAGAAGAAGAATGAAGAGGTTTGAATCGCTCGTGAGCAGAGCGAGAAATATGTAGGAAGCGCCTGGTGGGAGGCGCCGGCTGCTGGGGGTGGATGGGGCCTCCCGGCGGGGATTTGAAGGAATGATTGGGATAGATGAAGAGCTTTGGTGTCGTTCCTCGGAGAGAATAATTGACGATTAGTCGTAGAATAATTGCGACTTCCGATGCGTTTCCCGCTTACCCATGAAAGGCGGCGCGGGCCGGGTATCGGAGTATTTGAAGAACCTTGGTCCCCTCCCCTTTCTGACAAACAAAAAAGAGTAGTGCGAGGAAAAACCTCTACACTACTCTTCTATATGCGTTTTATGACAAATTATTTTTGCTTCTGTGACAATTTAATTTGCCCCTGGACAGTAAATCAGCCCTTGATAGCAGCAGCAACTTCGGCAGCAAAGTCCTCGTTGCGCTTTTCCAGGCCTTCGCCCTTGATGAAGTGGGTGTACTCGACGATCTTGATATCGCCGCCCAGCTCCTTGGCGGTGGCAGCAACATACTTGTTGACGTCCATGTTGCCGTCCTTGATGAAAGCCTGATCCACCAGGCAGTTCTCCTTGTAGAACTTGCCCAGCTTGCCGATGGCCATCTTTTCCTTGATGGCATCGGGCTTGTTGGCGGTCTTGGGATCGTTGGCCATCTGGGCCAGGATGATCTCCTTCTCCTTGTCAATGACGGAAGCCGGCACAGCAGCCTCGTTCAGGTAGCTGGGGTTGGCAGCTGCAACCTGCATGGCGATATCCTTGCCGAAAGCAGCAAAGCCTTCCTTGGCAGCCACTTCATCGGAGGTGTCGAACTTCACGATAACGCCGTGGGTGCCGCCGCCGTGGACGTAAGCGGCGCAATGGCCCTCATAGCGGGCAAAACGACGGACCTTGATGTTCTCCTTGATGACCAGGATCAGGGCCTTCAGGGCATCGTCAACGGTGCCTTCGCCCATCTTGCAGCCCATCAGAGCGTCCACGTCGGCCGGGTTGGACTCGGCGATGACGTCGGCCAGGTTCTTGGTGAACTCAACGAACTTATCGTTCTTGGCAACGAAGTCGGTCTCGGCATTCACTTCGACCACAACGGCGCAGTTGGGATAAGAAACGGCATAGACCATGCCTTCGGCAGCAATGCGGCCAGCCTTCTTGGTGGCGGTGGCCAGGCCCTGCTCACGCAGAATCTCAATGGCCTTGGCGAAGTCGCCGTCAGCCTGGGTCAGAGCCTTTTTGCACTCCATCATGCCGCAGTCGGTCTGCTTGCGCAGTTCCATAACGTCCTTAGCAGAAATAGCCATAACGTATCGTCCTTTCTTTGAAAAAAGTCAGCGTTGAATCGGATCGTACTGCTTCAGATCAAGCCTCGGCAGTCTCGGCAGCGGCAGGAGCATCCTGCACGCCCTGCTTGCCTTCCAGAGCGGCGTCAGCCATGGCGGCAGAGATCAGCTTGACAGCGCGGATAGCGTCGTCGTTGCCGGGGATGACGTAATCGATCTCATCGGGATCGCAGTTGGTATCGACAATGGCCACGATGGGGATGTGCAGCTTGCGGGCCTCAGAAACGGCAATGCGCTCCTTGTGGGGGTCAACGATGAACAGAGCCTTCGGCAGGGTCTTCATGTCCTTGACACCGCCCAGGTACTTGTCCAGCTTCTCCATTTCCAGTTCCAGCTTGACAACTTCCTTCTTCGGCAACAGATCGAAAGTGCCGTCTTCCTGCATGGTCTTCAGCTGCTCCATGCGGTCGATGCGCTTGCGGATGGTGCGGAAGTTGGTCAGCATGCCGCCCAGCCAACGAGCGTTGACAAAGTGCATGCCGCAGCGGGTAGCCTCATCGCGGATGGACTCCTGAGCCTGCTTCTTGGTGCCGACGAACAGGATTTCGCCGCCGTTGGCGGTAGTGTCACGCACGAAGTTGTAAGCCTCATCCAGCTTCTTCACGGTCTTCTGCAGGTCGATGATGTAGATGCCGTTGCGCTCGGTGAAGATGTACTTCGCCATCTTGGGATTCCAGCGACGGGTCTGGTGACCGAAGTGGACACCGGCTTCGAGAAGCTGCTTCATAGAAACGACTGCCATAGTAATTTTCCTCCAAAAATTTAGTTTTACCCTCCGCATCGCGTGATTGTTTTCTAACCTTCCCGTTCCCAAGTATGGACCGTTTGGGCACAAAAAAACAACGCAATGCGTGTGTATTGCCGAAATATAATACCACAATGCCAAAAAGATTGCAAGTGCTTTTTATAAAAACATGACAAATCCGGCCCGGATTGTGCTTTACGGGTTGCAACAGGGCCTTCCCCTGCCATGTCACACAAAAAGACGAAGCCGGATGCAGAACACCGGCTTCGTGAAAAATGCGAACAATCAGATGGAAATGGAGTTGGCCACTTCAATCTCGCTGGGATCGATGGTCTTGTGCATGGACAGCGCCACGTTGACATCGTAATCCACGATCTTACCGCCGGATACGGCCACCACACGGTTGTAGATGCCCTTGTCCAGCAGGTCGATGGCGTGATAGCCCATCAGAGAAGCGTTCACACGGTCACGGACCGTGGGAGAACCGCCGCGCTGGATATGGCCCAGCACCGTGGCGCGGGAATCGACACCCGTAGCGGCCTGAATCTGGTTGGCCAGTTCCTGGGCGCCGATGACGCCTTCGGATACAATGATAATGAAGTGTTTTTTGCCGGTGAACTGGGTCTGGCGCATGCGCTGCAGGATGTCCCGCTCAAAATCGAAGGGACGTTCGGGCAGCAACACAGCCAGTGCGCCGGTAGCGATGCCCACATTCAAAGCAATGTACCCGGCGTGATGGCCCATAACCTCGACCACGCTGCAGCGGTCATGGCTCTGCGTGGTGTCGCGCAGTTTGTCGATGGCTTCCACAGCCGTGTTCATGGCCGTGTCGTAGCCGATGGTATATTCACTGCAGGCAATGTCGTTGTCGATGGTGCCGGGGATGCCGATGCAGGGAATGCCCTGATTGGCCAGTGCCCGGGCGCCCATAAAGGAACCGTCGCCGCCGATGACCACAAGGGCATCGATTCCCAGCTCCTTGCAGCGGGCCAGACCCTTGGCCTGACCTTCTTTGGTCTTGAACTCCAGGCAGCGGGCAGTGTACAGAATCGTACCGCCGCGGTGGATGATCTCCGACACGCTGCGGACATTCATCTCGTAGCATTCACCGTTGATCAGTCCATTATAGCCGCGCTGAATGCCCATCATGCGGTAACCGCGGGTGATGCCGGTACGCACGATTGCGCGTACAGCGGCGTTCATACCGGGCGCATCGCCGCCGCTCGTCAGGACGCCGATGGTTTTAATCTCCTTAGCCATAAGATTTCCCTCCCGTTAAATCAAAGGCTTGGCGTTTTATGCTCCGTTTGCGGATCTTCCGCCAACCGGGGGCACGGCCCTTCCCGACCGTGTGTTAAAGGTGTAACAATCCCCCGTAAAGTATTATACCATATGTGTGGCTCGCCAATTATGGATAAATCATGCAAAAGATATGGATTTATTTTGCCGTTTGCTCTTTTACATGGTCCACTCCCAGAATACGCTGCAGTTCCTTGCGCAAAATGGGAACGTCATTGGCCCAAAGGCTCTGTGGGGCGCGCATGCGCTGGCCGGAATCTTCAAATTTGAAATAGACCGGAGTGGGGCCGTCAAAGATATTCCGAAGAAGATTTTCGATTTTGGCCATTTCCCTGCTGTTGCGCGAAGGTACGAGCAGCCACAGCCCGATGACTTTATGGGGATCGGCCGATCTGGCCTGCCCCGGAAACTGTCCGGCAGGGGTGGCAAATCCTCGGGAAGGATCATACTCATCCACAGGGGCGATATGTTCGGCCACCAGCCGGGTACCCTCATCCTCTTTATAAGAGACACGGCCGGATACCACCACCACCGCATTTTCCTGCAGGTAGGCACGATAGGAGGAAAACACCCGGGGAAACACTAGCAGTTCCATGGTGCCGGTCAGATCTTCCACGGTGGTGAACGCCATCAAGGTGTTGGACTTGGTGGTCATGATTCTGCTTTTGACTACAGTGCACAGCAGCGTCACGGTTTTGTTGTCGAACTCCTTGGCATCGTCCCCGCTCAACTGGGAAATCATACAGGTGGACACCTGCATGATTTTTTCCCGGTAGGCATCCAAAGGATGTCCGGACAGATACAGACCGGATACTTCCTTCTCCATCTTGAGAAGCTCGGAAGTGGGATATTCCGGCAGATCCGGCACTTTGTAATCGTCCGTGGCGGCATCCCCGCTGTTCCCCGCCATGGCGCTGAACAGGTCCAGCTGTCCTTCCAGATTTTGACGAGCGTCTGTTTCTACGCTTTTCAGAATGCCTTCCACGCTCTGCATCATGCCGTGACGGCTGGGTTCCAGCGCGTCAAAAGCGCCTGCCCGGATCAGGTTTTCCAGTGCACGGCGGTTCAGTTCCGCACCGCGCATCCGCTTACAGAAGTCGTACAGACTGCGGAAAGGACGAAGCTTTCTTTCCCGGATGACTCCGTCAATCAGGTTGCGGCCCACACTTTTTACCGCGTTCAGGCCGAAGCGGATGCTGTTGCCGTCGGCTGTAAATCCGCCGCGGGAAATGTTGATATCGGGCGGCAGCACCTTGATTCCCAGACGCTGGCACTCGGTGGAGTACTCAATCACCTTGGAGGTGTTGTCCAGCACGCTGGTCAACAATGCGGCCATGAATTCCTGGGGATAATGGCATTTGAGGTATGCCGTTTGGAAGGCCACATAGGCATAGCAGGCAGCGTGGGATTTGTTGAATGCATAGGAGGCAAAGCTGCTCATATCGTCATAAATGGCGTTGGCAGCTTCCTCCGAAATACCGTTGTGAATACACCCCGGACACTCCTTGCCGGGGTCGGTGCAGCCGTACACAAAGTGGGCACGTTCAGCCTCCATCACTTTGTGCTTCTTTTTGCTCATGGCACGGCGGACGTTATCTGCCTGGCCGAAGCTGAACCCGGCCAGTTCCCGGCAGATCTGCATGACCTGTTCCTGGTACACGATGCATCCGTTGGTGACGTCCAGAATGTGGGCAAGCTGGGGCGTGCGATAGCTGATCTTGTCCGGCTCGCGGCGGTTGCGCAGATAGGTGGGGATGGAATCCATGGGGCCGGGACGATACAAAGAAATCAAAGCAATGATATCTTCCAGGTCTTTTGGCTTCAGGCCGGTGAGCACCTGTTTCATGCCGGTGGATTCCAGCTGGAACACCCCTTCGGTCTCACCGTTGGTGAGCATGGCGTAGGTGGCTTGGTCGTCGTAGTCGATAGATTCGTGGGTGAAAGAAGGATTCCGCCGTTGGACAGCCACCTCCGTATCATGAATCACGGTCAAGGTGCGCAGTCCAAGAAAGTCCATTTTCAGCAGGCCTAGACGTTCAATCTCGGTCATGTTGAACTGGGTTACAGGCAGACCGTCATTGGTGGATAGCGGAACATATTCGGTGGCGGCTTCCCGGGTAATGACAACACCGGCAGCGTGGGTGGAGGCGTGGCGGGGCATGCCTTCCACTTTCAGGGAAGTGTCGATCAGCTCATGCACCTGGGAATCGGCTTCATACAGATTCTTCAGGTCCGGCGAGACTTCCAGTGCATGCTGCAAGGTCATCTTCAGTTCCATGGGAATAAGCTTGGCCACCCGGTCCACATCCTGGTAGGACATGCCCATGACCCGGCCCACATCCCGCACGGCAGCCCGGGCCGCCATGGTGCCGAAGGTGACAATCTGGGCCACATGATCCCGGCCGTACTTTTCATTGACGTAATCAATGACTTCCTGCCGGCGTTCGTAGCAGAAGTCCACGTCAAAATCCGGCATGGAAACGCGCTCCGGGTTCAGGAAGCGCTCGAAAATGAGATTGTAACGAATGGGGTCAATGTCGGTGATTCCCACGCAGTACGCGGCCAGGCTGCCAGCACCGGAGCCGCGGCCGGGCCCCACCGGAATGCCTTTGTTTTTGGCATAGTTGATGAAATCGAAAACGATGAGGTAGTAGTTGGTATACCCCATCTTGGAAATGACGCCGATTTCGTAGGAAAGACGATCCCGCAGTTCCTGGGTGACATGGCCGGGATACCGTCGTTCCAGTCCGTCCCAACACAGCTTTTCAAAGTAGTCCTGGTTTTCCATGCCGTCCGGAGCCTTGAAATAGGGCAGCTTGGTTTCACCGTAGTGAAAATCAAAATGACACTGTTCCGCAATCCGGTTCGTGTTTTCACAGGCTTCCGGTACCATGGCGAACAGATCATACATCTCGTCGGTGCTCTTGACATAGAATTCGTCGGTCTGGAATTCCATGCGGTCGGCGTCGGCAATGGTTTTGCCTGTCTGGATGCACAGCAGAATACTCTGCATCTTGGAGTCTTCCCTCGTCAGATAGTGAGCGTCGTTGGTAGCTACCAGAGGAATGCCGGTTTCCCGGGACAAGCGGATCAGCTGCGGAAGAACGATGTTGTCTTCCTCCAGTCCATGGTCCTGCAGCTCAATATAATAGTTGCCTTCTCCGAACAGATCCAGGTAATACAGCGCCACTTGTTTGGCCCGCTCATAATCCCCGGCCAGAATGGCCTGGGGCACCTCCCCTGCCAGGCAGGCCGACAGGCAGATCAAACCTTCGTGATGCTGTTCCAGAAGATCCTTGTCCACGCGAGGCTTGGAATAAAAGCCTTCCAGAAATCCGGCGCTGACCAACTTAATCAGATTCTTATAACCGGTTTCGTCCTTGCACAGCAGAACCAGGTGGTTGTTGCCGTCAATGCGGTTTACCTTGTCAAAACGGGTGCGGGTTGCCACATAGACTTCGCAGCCGATGATGGGGCGGATACCGGCAGCGATGGCGGCATCATAAAATTGTACGCATCCATACATAACGCCGTGGTCGGTGATGGCCACGGCGGTCTGGCCCAGCTCTTTCACGCGGTCGAACAGTTTGTCAATCCGACATGCGCCGTCAAGCAGGCTGTATTCGGTATGAAGATGCAGGTGAGTAAACTGACGTTTTGGTTGCTCAGGCATGTTGTTCCTTTCCTTCGGATGCAGGCGCCCCGCTCAGGCGTTGGGCAGCCTGCTGGATCCGCTTGAAGCGGTGGGACAATCCGGCCTTGCTGACCGGGGGATCAAATTTTTCCGCCAGCCGTGCCAGCGGCAAATCCGGGTACTGCATCCGCAGCTTGGCAGTTGTGCGCAGGGGTTCCGGCAACGTTTCCAAAGCGCCGGCATCCTCCAGTGTCCGGATGGCCATCTGGACCTGCACCGCAGCCTGGACACTTTTTCCAAGGTTTGCTGTTTCGCAGTTGGACAGGCGGTTGGTTTTGTTGCGCATTTCATTGTACATGCGCTGTTCCATGATCCGCATGGCCGCATTACCGGCCCCCATAAAAGTCAACAGGTCTTCGATATGATCGCCGGCCTTGATGTATACTGTGTTAGCACCCTTGCGCAAGGCACGATGGGGATGAAATTCATGCTCCGCCAGAATGGCTTCCAGTTGTTGAGAGAGCTGGTATCTGGTGGACAGAAACTCGATATTGTATCCTTTTTCAGGGTCTGTTGCGGTACCGCAGCACAGAAAGGCCGTTGCCACAAAGTGGGATACGCACTGCTGACATTTGAAACATCCGGGCTTGATGCGCAGGGCCGTTTCGCGGCCGGTATGGCCGAACAGGGTCAGCATTTTCCGGACCTCATCCGGGTCTTTGACGCTGAATTCATACACAACCGATCCGGCGGTGCGTTCCTTGCGCAGAATCTGCCCGCTGATGCCGCAGCGGGCATACATTTTCTGGGCAAAGGTGGCCACACCTTCCGTTTCGGTCTGGAGAACGATGCCACGGTCGTCAAAATACTTGCCAAAGCAGGCGACCGCATACGCTGCAGCCGTACAGCAACAAGGCCGAGTGACCTTGCGGCGCAGAATCTCTGCCTTGACATCCTGAGAAAAGCTCATCTTGCAGATGCCTCTTTCTGGTTACATAGTACGTTTTGCATCCCGATGCAAAACAGTCGGCGTATAGCCGATGGAGGTGCAATACTCAGCCAGCTTGCGTGCAAAGGTAATCGATCGATGTTTGCCGCCCGTGCACCCCACGGCCACCACCAGCTGGCTCTTTCCTTCCTTGACATACAGCGGAAGGGAGTACTCCAGCATGCTTTCATAGCGGCGCAGCAGCTCCTGAGATTCGGGCGCCGCCATCACATAATCGACCACAGCCTGGTCCAGGCCGGTCAGCTCCTTGAGCTCCGGTACATAAAAGGGGTTGGGCAGGCAACGCACATCCAGCACAATGTCCGCTTCCTGGGGCAAGCCGTATTTGAACCCGAATGACATGATGCTCAAAGACATGGAGCACTGCCCACGGTTCAGGAACAGTCCACAGATGCGCTCTTTGGTCTGTGCGGCGGAATACTGGGTGGTATCGATCACATATTTGGCACGGTCACGAAGGGGCTGCAGAATGGCACGTTCCCGACGGATAGCTTCGTCAATGGTCATCTGTCCGTTGGCGGTCATGGGATGGGCACGCCGGGTTTCCTTGTACCGGCGGCGGATGACGGCATCGGCGGCATCCAGAAAAAGAATGTCGTAGGCCATCTGTTTATCATCCAGCGCCGCCAGCGCTGTCTTGACTTCCTCCACCGTGCGCAACCCGCGAATATCCATGACAACGGCCACACGATTCAGCTGGTTTTCCCCCTGCAAAGCAAAGTCCACGATGCGGGGCAAAAGCCCGGCCGGAATATTGTCAATGCAAAAGTATCCAATGTCTTCCAACGCATTGGCCGCCATGGACTTGCCGGCACCGGAAAGTCCGGTTACAACCAGAAAATTCATCCAGTCCCTCACTTTCGCGCTGCCTAGCCGATGTCAGCGCACAACCCGGATTTCACGTTCCAGAACGTGCCCGGTCTTTTCCTTTACAATTTCACGGATTTTATCCGTCAGTTCCACAACATCGGCGCAGGTGGCACCGCCTGTGTTGACAACAAAGCCGCAATGCTTGCAGCTGACGGCGGCGCCGCCCACCGAAAAGCCCCGCAGACCGCATTGCTCAATCAACTGCCCGGCAAAGCATCCCGCCGGACGTTTGAAGGTGCTGCCGGCGGAAGGCATGTCAAGAGGCTGCTTTTCCCGCCGTCTGGCCATGAAATCCTGCATGTGTGCCTGAATCTCTTCCCGGTTGCCGGGTTCCAGAACGAACTCCGCTTCCAGAATACACCAATTTCGTTGTTCAAAGATACTGGTGCGATAGCCAAGAGCCAATTCATTCACAGGCAGTGTCTGCAATTTCAGGTTTTCGTCCAGAAAAGTCACTTTGGAAAGAACGTCCTTCATCTCGCCGCCGTAAGCGCCGGCGTTCATATAGACGGCCCCGCCCACTGTACCGGGAATTCCGAATGCAAATTCCAGCCCGGTGAGACCCAGTTCCAAAGCGCGGTTACAGACCGAAACCAGCAGAGTTCCGGCCCCCGCAGTGAGCCTGGTTTTACCATCCGGCAACGTCTGCGCTGTGCTGCGGGTCTTCAGGTCAGTCAGACAGATGACGGCGCCGTCATAGCCTTCATCGGCAAATAATGTGTTGGAACCGTTGCCCAGCAGATAGGTGCGAACGCCGAAAGAATGGCAGAGTTCCAAGGTCCGGGCCAGCTCCACCACGGTGCGCGGCTTGCAGAACACGCAGGCCGGTCCGCCGATGCGGAAGGTGGTATGGCGATCCAACGGTTCGTTATGAATACAGGGCAACGCCTCAGCGCCCATCGCGTCCAGCAGATTGGCAATCGGCTCTTGTATCATGCTTGCCCCTCCCCTATGATACGTTTTGTGTATGTAAGATTCAGATGGAATCCGCCAAGGCGGCGGCACCGATCACACCGGCGTCATTGCGCAGCACGCAGGCATTGATCACCGGGTTGCGCCCGGTGGTAATGTTGTGGGTTTCCCGTTCCACGTACTCCCGGACAGGAGCCAGCAGAACTTCACCCTGGTTGGACACGCCGCCGCCGATGCAGATCACTTCCGGCTGGAACGTGTTGACCACGTTGGCTACGCCGCAGGCGACATATTCCAGCCAGGTCTCCACCACACGCTTGCCGCAGGCATCGCCCGCAGCCATGGCGTCAAAGGAGGTCTTGGCGTTTACGTGGTCCAGATCTCCGGCAATCTTCCACATCAGAGTATCCGGATCCTTCTTCATGGCCTCCTTGGTGTCCTCGCTCAGCGCCCGGGCAGAGGCGTACCGCTCCCAGCAGCCGCGGCGGCCGCAATTGCAGGGACGACCGTCCTTGACAATGACAGTATGGCCCATCTCACCGGCGGCAAAATTGAACCCACGCAGGATTTTTCCGCCCAGGATGATGCCGCTGCCGATGCCGGTACCCAAGGTTACAATTACAGCGTCCCGGTATCCCTTGGCGCCGCCGGCCAGGTATTCGCCGAAAGCGGCGGCGTTTGCATCATTTTCCACGTAGACTTTGCAGCCCAGCAGCTTTTCCATGTCCGGGCCCAGGTTCCAGTCGTAGTAGCCGAAGTTGGTATTGTACCCTACAAAACCGGTGGTAAAATTCACGCTGCCGGGGGTACCGATTCCCACATAAGCCACCTGATCAAAGCCTACCTTTGCCTGCTTGGCAACCGCGCGGCACAAATCTGCCAGCGCGTGCTCCAGATCGTCGGCCGGACGCGGAAGACTGGTCGCCCAGGTCAGCTTGGAAACAATCTCGTATTTCTCATTGACGAGACCGGCGGTCATGGTTGTGCCGCCCAGGTCAATTCCGATGGTATACTGGCTCATAGTAAAATGCCTCCTATTTCTTGTGCACACCCACGGTGGTGTCGCACCAATTCCGCAACCAGATTTTCCGCAGAAGCGTTTACGATCAGTTCCTGCGGGAAGCGAAGTTCCTCTACCAGAGCAAACAGACCAGCCATGTTTTCCCGTAACTGCCGGATGCTGTGCGCATCGGTGTCCAGGGAAACCCGGCAGCCATTCTTCAGACATGCCTTCAGCAGTTCCCGCATATTGGGAATGCCGTCCTTACGCACCTGGAACGAGTTTCCGTTCAGTTCCACCACCTTGTTGTTCCGGGCAAATGCCTTGGTTACAAGATCATAATCGTAGCGGTAATGCTGCTGCTCCGAATGTCCGATGCAGTCCACATAGGGATTTTCCGCCACCGCAAGCCAAAGCCGGTTGGCCTCTTTCTCGGTCAGAAGTCCCGGAATGCAGGGGCTGTGGATGGAGGCGACCACCCAGTCCAGGCCCGACAAAATCCGGTCCGGTAAATCCAGATTTCCTTTGGTATCCATGACATTGGCTTCCGCCCCATACAGCATGACCACATTCCCGATGGTGCGCGGCATGGTGTTCCAGTTGCCAAAGTGCCAGATATGCGGTGCGTCCGGCATAGCCGGTGCGTGGTCGGTCAAAGCCAGGGCGCGGTAACCGAGGTCTTGTGCGGCATCGGCCATCTCCAGTGCGGTATGAAAAGCGTGGGATGCACACAGGGTATGGGTATGCAGATCAGCAATTACTTGCATGCGGACAGGTTCCTCACTTCGTTATCGTTGTAAATCAAAATCCGGTAATATCGTTTTGCAGGCCCAGGCTGTTCAGCAGATCCTGCGCAGCGTTGTAGCCCATCTCTTTCTGACGATTGTTGATGGCAGCCGTTTCCAGAATGACGGCCAGATTTCGACCGGGCATCACCGGAATCAACATGCTGGGCACATTGACACCCAGGATGTCGTAACTGTCATGTTCCAGACCGGTACGGTCGTAGTTCTTGGTCCGTTCCCAGGGTTCCAGCTCCACCACCATTTCTACTTCCACGCTGTTTTTGACGGCACCGGCGCCAAACAGGCGAGCCACATTGATGATACCAATGCCGCGCAGCTCAATGAAGTGGCGGATGTTTTCGGGAGCCATGCCCATGATTTTGCGGCTGGATACCTTGCGCAGTTCCACAGCGTCGTCCGCAATCAGACGATGACCGCGTTTGACAAGTTCAATGGCGGTTTCGCTTTTGCCCACACCGGAATCACCCAGAATCAGGATGCCTTCGCCGTACACTTCCACCAACACACCGTGACGGGTGATGCGCGGCGCCAGTTCGGTATTCAAGGTGGTGATCAGGGTAATCATCAGTACCGAGGTCATCTCTTCCGAGAGAAGCAGCGGCACCCCGTATTGCTTGGCAAACTCAAACATTTCGGGCGGGGGTGTCATGCCGCGGGATACAATAACCGCCGGCGGCACAAAGGAGAAAAGTTTTTCCAGGTGGGTACGGCGGATGGCGGGATCCAGCTCTTCCAGATAGGACAGCTCCGTCAGACCAATGATCTGGATGCGTGTGTTGTCAAAATACTGATAATACCCGGCAAGCATAATACCGGGGCGGTAGACCTCTGCGGAATAGACCTTGATTTCCTTCAGGTCTTTGGGGGTGTAGGCGATTGCCAGGTTGGACTCTTCCGCCAGTTTGGCCAGCGTTACAGAAAATTGCGCCACAGGTGTTCTCCCCTTTCAAAACGATATGCGGCAACGCCGGAGGCTTTGCCATATTTACTAAATATTATACCGTACACGCCGGCCTTTGTACAGAGACACGGCGGGCAAAACCAGCAAATTTTCAGCCATGTACAAGATGGGAAAATCCGGTGCGCACCTTGCCATCCAGCCAATGCAAGACGGAAGCTGCCATCGCCGTGAACACCAGATAGGCGAAAAACAACAGAGCCGTGTCACGGCGGGTCAAAGCGCCCAGATCAAAGCCTTCCACAAGGCGCAGTATAATGACATGATGCACCAAAAAAACGGCGTAGGAATATTTGCCCAGCAGCGCGCACAGCCGCCGCACAGGGCCGAACCCGATGCAATCGGCCACAAAAATGAGCACCACAAAAACCACAGCCCCAAAAAGAGCGCATACGATTTTTGTGTCCCATCCCCCCAAAAGTGTCTGGCTGCCCAGCAAAACGGCCGCCGCCGCTGCCAGCAGAATCTGCCGTTTCCGTGTCATGGTCACCAACAACATGCCAAAGAAGAATTCCGGCAGGTGGATGGCCACCAGCCTTGCATCCCACCCCATATGATGGACGGAAACACCGATGGCACAGGTCAGCAGAAAGGTCACCCACGGATGCTTGCGGCACCCCCACAAAAGCAGCGGGAAAAGTAGATACAGAAACAGGATACTGCCCAGGAACCATTCGCCCACACAGGCGAAATCCTGACCGACCCAACCGGCGGCCACGGCAAAGTTGTCCAAACCGAGAAGGGTGAGAATCAGAGTGACGGTTCGGGCGCCGGCGTAGTATCCCGGCCGGGAAACAAAGCGGATGGAAAAGCAGATGGCCCAGGCCAGCCAGAACATGGGGTAAACAGCCCGGCATCGTTTTTTGTAAAACCCAATCGGGTCAAAGCGTTCCGGAGCCGTGTAGCACAAAGAAGCGCCGGAAACGATGAAAAACAAGGTGGAGCCGAAATCTCCCAGATAAATTCCAAAAGGCAAGGTGCTGGTAAACAGCTTGTGCGGCAAGGTGAAATATCCGGTGACCGAGGCATTGAAATGAATGATCAGGATGCTGATCAACGCCACCGTACGAATCAGATCCAGATAAAAAAGCCGCGGTTTTTTCATTCGTCACCCTCCTTGCGGCATGTCAATCGGTGTTTGATTCGCCGGGCAAGCAGTTTACCTGCTCCGGCCACCGTCTGTACCGGCCAAAAGCCGGCCTCGTATACATCTTTGCGAGCGATTGCCTGTTCCGGACTTTCCACTGTGGCGGAAAAGTAGCCGTTCTTTTGGGCCAGCAATGGCAAAAGCCAAAAGTCGGCCTTGCGGGAAATCGGCGGTATGCCGTCGGGAAAAGCAGCCCCGCGCAGCAGGAGCCAACCACCGTTCGGTAACGGCAGGGGCAGGTCTTCCGCCAGAGGTATGCCAAGTTGCAATGCTTGTAGTTTTTCTTTCAGGTATGGCAGATTCCGCTGCCATTGCTTGCGCTTTGCTCTTGCCATATCCGGATACAGCGGCAAGGCAGGGCCCAGGACACCCAGTCCGGCATGTTCTTCAAACAATGCCAACGCTGCAGCTGCTGTTCCCGGGTCCCAAGCAAGATTCCTTTCGTACCAAGCCGCTGCTCCCTCTGCGGTCACAGGGAGAGAAATGCTGTAAAGCGTATCGGACCGAAGCTGAACACCCTGGGCCAATTCCGGTGTTGTCAAGGGAGTGATCGGAGTGGAAGTCACACCGTTTGCCGGGGCAAACAGATAATGCCAATGCAGGTTCTGCGCCATGTATGCCAAAGGCTGCACAGGCAGCAAGTCAGCAATCAGCGCATCTACCGGAAAATCGCTTTCCTGCTGCAGATAGGCATAAAGCTCCGCAGCGGCACGCCCGTCCGTCCGGCGCAGCTCATCCGCATAGGGGGTAAAGAAACTGCGCCGCTTGAAGAAAGGACAGTTTTCCCGCACAATCAATTCCCGCGGGCATGCCATGATGGGATTGACAAAAATACCGCGCCAGGCATCTCCGTCCACGAAAGTATCCCAGCGGTAGCCAAGCTTGGCAAAGTGCGCGGTGAAGCGGCTTTCGTGAAAGCGGATGGAGTCCTCGTAGCTGTCCGGCAGAGGGATTTTCTGCCAGTACGCCCAGAAGTCGGCGTACATCCGCCGACGTACGGCAATAAAGTGTGACTGAATGTGTTCCGGAACCTCACCGCGTTTGCCGAAACGTCGGCTGCGCATGGCGTAGTGACGGCTCAATCCCCAGAAATCCAGATCCTTGCGGGCGTCCATCCGTTCAAACATCTGTGCCAGCGGCCGGACAGGACCGGCCAGTGTATAATTCATCAGAATGACTTCGTCAAAGTCGTCCATTGCCTGGCGTCCGACATGCTGCAGGGCAGCCTTGTAGGCGCCCACGTCCAGACCGGTGTTTTCCCGCTCCAGATAGCGAATCTGATTTTCTTCCAGCCATTGCCGACTTTGGGCCTGGAGTGTTCCGTTTGTCAAAAACAAAAAGGCTCGCGCCTGTTTCCGCATGGCACGTACCGCAAAACGGCAGGCCGAGTCGGCCTGCCCGTTCGGGTCATAGTGGAAATAGATCACGAGTCGGTTGTTCATAGTCAAAATGAATTACTCTTCGTAAGGAGCCCCATGAGGACCAAACACGGCACGTTTGGCGTGCATCATGCCCCAATAGACATTATTCGGAAGCCGGTCCCGCAGCCAGTTGCGGGTACGGCGCCGGCGGCTGTTGGAATAAGGACCATAGAAACGGAACATGCCAAAATGCCGCTTGTGCGAAAAAGCGATGGCAGATTGCGCCGCGCTGCCGAAGGTGGTGCAGTTGAAAACACGCGCCAGCGGCCGGATCAGACCGGAGGCATATGCCTGCATGGCATCGCAGCGGGAAACGGCAAATTCCGTGCTCATCACCTCGGCGGGATAGTATCCAGCTCCCTGGGCAACAAAGGGATACACACGCTCAATGGCATGGCTGATGGTGCCGTCCTGCGGCAACGGTTCCGGCGGAAAATCGTCATGCTTCCAGCCATGATCGAACAGAGGGGCCAGCGCAGCCGGGCGGAACCAGAATACGCTGCCGAAAGGCGCCAGAGGTGCTTTCTCCCCCGAGATGGGCACATTCAGTCCCAATGTCTTGAGCAGCTGCTTGGTGTTGTCAAAGTTCGGGCCCCAGCCGTTGGAACACATGTTCATGAAATACAGACCATGGGTCGGGAAAGGAGGGCACAGAATGCCAAGGCGGGGATCCTTCTCGAACTCGCACAGAATGTTCAGCACATGATCGGCATTTTTACAGATATTCTCGTTGCAGACATACCCAAAGCTGGCACCCACGCTGCCCGGTTTGGTCTGGATGGCTTTTTTGTCATGCATAAAGCAGGCATAGTCGTACCCCTTCAGATGAGGGGCCAGATCGCACAGGAAGGCAGCAACGTCGCGGCCGCGATTCTCCACAACCAGAACCGTTACACTGTTCAGCGGCAATCCGGAGAATGCCTGCTCGATCTGCCGCTTCTTTTCTTCGCTGTCCGTGGAAATATAAACATCGGTCTCCGGCGGCATATTTCTGGCAAAATCCATACTTTGCGGCAACATGTCCATAAAATACAGATGCATAGCCAGCGCAATCCGGCGGCTTTTGCGGACCTTCTCGGCGCAGGATGCATCCTGCGCCGTCGGCATGATCAAACGGGTCAGGCCCAGATTCCGGGTGAAGTCGAAGGGATGCATGGTGCGGATCATGTTGGACCAGATCAGTTCCAAAGGATAGGAGGTGTGGTCCCGCAGATAGGCATACAATTCCCGCACGGGCTCCCCTGCCGTATCGTTCAGATACGCTTCATAATCATGCATAAAGCTGCGTCGTTTGAACAGCGGGCATTTTTTGTCTCGCAGCAGCCTGGCCGGACATACCAGCAGGGGGTAATCGGTAAAGGTTTTCAGGTCATCGGTGTTTACATACACATCCCACTTGTACCCTTTATCCGCAAACATTTTGGTAAAGACCGATTCGTACCGCTGCACCGAGTCAGTATAGCCGGTGATCATGGGCATTTCGTCCCAATATTTCTGCAAATCGACAGACTGGATGAACTTTTTGCGGTAGACAATAAAATGGGACTGGATGTGTACAGGCAGATAATCGTAGATATGCTTGCCCTTGAAAGGATTGCCTTCCGCACCATGATGGATGGTCAGACCCCAGAAATCCAGCTCCGGCTTTTCCGCCATAGCGTCAAACATTTCCTGAAGCGGACGGACAGGCCCCATTAAGGTAGAGTTGGTCATGACAACCTCGTCAAACTCACTCAGGCGCTGCCAGCCATACTGATCCAGGGCGGTTTTATAGGCCCACACATCCAGCCCTTTATTCTCCCGGACGATGATGTTGTCGGTAAAACGTTCGAACGCCTTGCGCCCCTGTTCGCTGAGTTTGCCGTTACAGACGACGACCAGTTCGCTTAGATTTTTGACAAGATCATTCAGGTAGTACACGATAAAATCGTCCACATACCCTTGCTTCTCAAAGAAAAAGAAGATTCCCAGTCGTTTCATGGAGTATCCTTTCGATTTTGGTTTAACCGTTCAGGCCGGCATCCCGCATAATCTGTTCAATTTCGGTGGGATCGCCCCACACGCCGGGGCTGTCGTACGGGCGGTCCGGGAAGGCACCATAGTCCAGTTTGATTTTATAGTTCTTGTCCTTCAGGAATTGCTCAACCCGTTGTGCCAGAGAAACAGGCTTGCCGGTGCAGACATTGATGATCCCGTCAAAAGTTTCCTGAACGCTGGCAGCCACAATCATGCGGGCCAGTTCATCCACATCGATAAAATCGTACAGGTTCTTGCCGCTGGTGAAGGGGAAGGTCTTTTTTCCATCCAGTTCCGCCTGGGAGATCTTGGCAAAAATGGAACTGCCGTGGGCCTCGTCACCGGTAATATAGTAGGCCCGCAGCCAATGCAGGCGGCAGGGGCAGTTGGCCAGAGAGAGCATCAGACTCTGGCGAAGCGCATTTTTGGCAATGCCATACTGGCTTTGCGGGTTACAGGGGGTGTCCGCTTTGATGGGGCCTTCCCAGTAACCGACTTCGTGCATGGTGCCCATCACCGAAAGAGACGGAAGCCCTCCGGCGGCCATGTTGTTCAGAAATACCACATGGTTGGACAGGTCCTCCATGTGGCTGGGCGCGTTATGACGGAACCCATCGCGCCACGCCATATGGATGCAGACATCGGGACTGCCCATGGCACGGTAAATATTTTTATCTCCGCTGAAAAGGGGAACATCGCAGAATTCCGCACGCTCGTCTATTCCCTTGAAGGAAAAGTCGGCGGCAATCACCTGATATCCCATATCAAGAGCCGTTTTGACAACATGGCGGCCGATGTATCCGGCAGCGCCGGTCACAAGAATCTTTTTCATTTTAACAGTTTTTCCTCCTTGCTCGGAAGATGGGCATAGAGAGCCTGCAGATGAGTGGTATACAGGAATAACGCTATTGCTTGCTTTTTATTGTGCCTTGCAGCACGCAAAAAGTCAAGACCACCGTTACAACCGGTTGTGTTCCGGCAAGCCTGGCGCAAATGATCCCATGCCGAGCGGCAAATGTCCTGTCCGACATGACTGTCCCGCAACTGGTGCATCAGGAAAGTGACGAACTCCGCTTTCCGCACAGCCCACACGTCCCGAAAATCGCAAGACGTACAGCGGGCCTGCGCTGCGGTATATTCCGCCTGTACCCAGATGGAAACCGTCTGAATGCGCCCCTGAACGGCCTTTGCGGTAGCAGCTGAGGTACTGTCCCCTCGCTCATAATGCCGATAAAAGGGAAAGGGCATATAGACAGCCGCGGAATCTTTGGCGTAAACGCAAGCGTTGAACAAAAAGTCTTCCAGACCGAACCGGCACCGTTCATCAAACCGGATATCCACCAGCAGGTCCCGTTTGTAAAAAGCATTCCACACAAACTGTGGGCCCGCATTGGTCAAAAAGGTCAGATACGCCTTTCCATCTTTTCCGGCGGGCAGCCGGCAAGCGGAGCCGGGGGCATGGGGCAGCTGTAGCATCTGACCGGAATATGTCTCCCGCAGAAGTTCGTACCCGCCGCGCACGAAGTCCGCGCCGGTGTCCGTCAGCAGCTGTTTGGCCGTCTGCAAAGCGTCCGGCAGGTACAGGTCGTCATCGTCGCAAAAGCCGATGTATTCGCCACAGGCTTCCGCCAGGCCACGATTGCGCGCAGCACAAATCCCGCCGTTTTTCTGAGAGAAGACACGGATACGGGTATCCCTTGCGGCCAGCTGACGGCACAAATCGGCGCTTGTGTCCTGCGAACCGTCATCCACCAGAAGCAATTCAAAATCCGGCTCCGATTGGTTCAGAATGCTTTCCACCGCGGATGTGAGGGTTTCGGCGGCATTGTATACCGGGATAATGATGCTGAACAATGGCCGCTGCATCAAAGTCCCCCTTCACGTTTTCTTTTCAGCATCTCATACAGCCATGCATAGGGCAGCGGTATACGAAATGCCCGTTTCAAAAAGGCGTTCTTCCATCTGGATTTGCCGAAATCCCGCACAAAAGCCCGCGGATTCTTTATATAGATTCCCCATGGCTGCGGAGCTGCCAAAGACCAGGTTCCGCCGTCCTCCACCGTCAGATCTCCCAGCAGCTGAATATCACGCAGCTGTGGGGTGCGGACCAGGGACAGATATGCCTGAAGCGGCATATCCGGCCCGGGGGCAAGCGTGCCCCAGGAACCGTTCTTCCAGTCGTGGGCAAATTCCAGCGCGGCCTGTTGCAATTCCAGTATTCCTTGCTGGGGCAAGGAGTCTTCCAAAGAAGGGATCACCGTATTCGCCGGACATTCATAGCCGACGGTTGCCCCGCACGGTTCGGAGATCAGCCGTTCCAACAGCGGCTGCCCTACCCAATACCACAAAGGAGCCGGATTGCCGTCGAACAAAAAAGCCCTAGCCCGGGTCTGCGGCAGCGACTGATGCAGACGCTCGTCGCATGCCAGACAAGCCCCCTGCATTTCGGCACCGCACAGGCTTTCCAAAATCCGTTGGGTCGTTCCGCCGCTGCCGATATCCACCAGAACAGGCGGCTTTTCTTTCAGCTGATTCTGCCGCAGGTACCGCCGCACCAGATCAGCCTGGTGGCGCACACCGGCACCGGCGGTGTCTTTTCCCAGCGCTGCCAGTTCCAGCAGATGCTCTTTCGTCTCCGCCGAAAGGGGCCGTGACCGAAGATCAATCCGTTGGTTGAGATCGGCACCGTGCAGACTGGCAGAGGTATCAAATCCACAATAAACAAGAATCTGGCCCACCGTCAGTTCCTGGCGCGGCAGAGCATCTGCCAGAAGGGCCAGTCCCCCTTCGTTCATGGGGCGCTGCAATAATGCAGGACACAGACTGCGGCGGGAAACGCGCAGGTACTCCGCCTCACAGCCGTACAGTTCCCGATAAATGCGCCGCACAAGATACATGTCCCGTGCCAGGAACATCAGGCGATCGCCGCCGTACGTTTCACGCAGCCATATCGCAAAGGAAGTCAGCAAAGGACCGATCACCGAATAGCCCAGAGATTGCCATGGATTTCCCTCAGGATGGCGGTTGCGGATAAATGCCTGAAGAGCCCCCTGCACGGGTGTTTCAGGCCGTGCAAAGTAGAGCAGAGGCTTCGGCTCGGGAATCAGATAACCGCGAATTCCGGCCAGCGCCGCGCCGACGATGTCCACACGACGATCATTGCCCACAAACAGGACCTGGGAAGCTTCCAGACCTGTTTCCTGCAAAAACACCCGGAACAGTTTCCCGCTCCGTTTTTGTACCCCATAGGAAGAGGAGACAAAGACCCCATCCAGAAAATCAAAGCCGCAGCGCCGCAGCATGGCCTCCACTTGCGGCTGTGACAGATACATATCGGAAACGGCATAGATCGCTTTTCCCTGGGCATGCAGCTTTTGGGCGGCGGAAAGAAGTGCACGGTTGGGCATGACCACCTTCTGTTCAGCATCGATCTCGGGCTGCGGGTCCAGGCCGGACAGAGGCTCCTGCGCATAAATCTCCGGCAAGGTCACTTCTCGTCCGGGTGTTCGTGCCAGTTTTTCGGCTTCCAGCCGCTTTTCGGCAAAACCGGCCGGAACACGGCCGGTTTTTTCCATCAGGACAAACAAATCGGACGGAGCCGCAACATCACGGAACAAAAGTGTGTCAAACACATCAAAAGCCACCGCCCGGTAAGAACCGGCAACTTTGATTAATTTTTGCTCCAACTGCTGCATGATACTCCGTCCCGTATGTGCATGTTTAATTATCAATCCCTTGTACCGGCGGATTGAATCGGATACCGGCAAAAAATCCTTTCCAGATGATTGACAGGCGTTGCAGCCGTTTGCCGGAAGGGCTGACAAGAACCTGCGCACTGTGCCAGGCAAATTTGGTGAGAAGCCACAGCCAGCCGATTATCCCCTCCCTGCGATACAGGTATACATCGTTGCGGTAAAAATAACGATAACGCTCCCACCGGGCAGGCACATCCGCGGCAATGTTGACCACGGTGGAATTTTTCATGGCGTGAACGACACGGCTGGAGGAAACTGTGTAGCAAGGCATCTGCCGGGAAATCCGTCTGGTATACTCCCAGTCATCCGACCAGATAAAGAATTCTGCAATGGGCAGGCCCACCTTCCGCACGGTTTCGGCCGGCATAAACAGGGAGACGAAGCTGGCCATGACGCTGGGCACCAAGTCCTGTTCGTACCCGTCAATATCCCGGTAAGGCGTTTTCCGTTGCCGGTTCATGGGCTGGTCTTCCCCTGCCGGAGTCAGTGCCCAGGAGGAAAGCCAGCCGTAAATTCCCTTTAGGTCTTTGTCCGCACGCAGAAAAGCCTGCAAGGCATCCGGTTCCGGCAATGTGTCGTCATCCATCAGCCACAGATATTCATACCCGGCCGCCATTGCAGCACGGACACCGAACGCAAAACCGCCGGCACCGCCCAGATTTCGGCCAGTGTTGCAGTAATGCAGTCCTGGCAATTCCAAGGCTTGTACTGCCTGTCCTGTCCCGTCGGTACTGGCATTATCAATGACCAGAATATCCGGTTTTGCGGTGTTCTGCGCCTGCAGCGCCATCAGACACCGGCACAAAAGTTCCTTGCGGTTGTAGGTCACCACAACCGCAGCAATCTTCCCCTGCCCCATGGCTCAGTCCTTTTTCGGGAAGAGTTTGCGCATCAGGAACGCCGTACCTTTGCGCAGCCAACGCTGGCTTTCCATGTGCAGGACTTCCAGTTCTTCGTAAGAGATGTTGTTGGTGATCAGCCAGGCATCCAGCAAGCGTTCACTGACAAAACCGAACACACGCTTGTCGTTGGTGGAGTAGTTGGAAATATCCAGCTCCTTCTCCAGTTCAAACAAAATGTCGAACAACCAGGAACAGTAATGCCCCAGCAATTCCCGCTTCATAATAAACATATTGAAGTGGTGACCGTGGGTTTTGGACATGTACATGTCGTAAGCCGGCAGGTATTCGGGGCATTTGCGCTCAATGATAGACCGTGTGACTTCCAGGTCTTTCTTATGATGTGCATGGATATATTGGGTGTAGTTGGTCTCGATGTAATAATGTCGTTCCCGCGGCAGAATGACATTGGTAGTGGCCAGGATGGTGTTCAGTTCGTCATGGCCGATGACACGACGCTTTTTGGAGGCAAACCGGTTGTGACGGCTGGAAAAATACCGGCGATAATGGACAATGCCGATATAATCGGCGTCCAGATTCTTCCAAGCCCAGTACAGGCCGGTCAATTCGCAGAAATTCCAGTTTTTGTCCGAAATATTTTCGCCGGTATCGTCGCCGATATAGCCGATATCCGGATGAATGGCATGCCCCATCTGTACCGGCAAATACATGGGATCGTCCGGTATCCAGTACGGCTTATGCGTCGCAATGATAATTTTCGTTTCCAAAGTGTTCCCCGCTTACGGTACGCGCCGGCGGGTACACCGCGGCGTTGTTTTATTCTGCACGCGCCCGACGGGCGCACTACGGTTATTTTTAATAAGTATACCGCGTTTTTGGCAGAAAGCAAGTTACAGATATGTAAAACCCCCGGCAACCGGAAGCGTGCATCAGGCTTCGGAAGCTTCTTCGGCTTCCAGCTTTTCCTGTTCCTCCGCCAACTTTTCCCACTCGTCAAAGAGCTCCTGCTGATGAAAACGGGTATCATCCAGTTCATCGCATTTGTCACGAAGAAGCAGATGATCCTTCAACACTTCCGGGTCGTTGATCTCATTTTCCAACTCAACGATGCGGGCACCCAGATCCTCGATCTTGTTTTCCAACTCTTTGATCCGGTTCCGCAGCTCGGCACGGCGGCGACGCTGTTCCTTTCCGTAACCGGCACGCGACGGACGTTCATCCTTGCCGGGATTCTTGACCGGTTCCGTGCCGGTGGACGCCGCATGCAACGCAGCAAAATCACGGTAAAAGACGGCTTTTCCATTCTGGAGATACAGGATGGGGCAACCCAAAGTCTGCATCAGATAGCGGTCATGGGTGACCAGAAGCAGCGTGCCCGTATAAGCTGCCAGCGCGTTGGTCAGACTCTCCCGCATATAGATATCCAGATGGTTGGTGGGTTCGTCCAGGAACATCAGGTTCGGCCGTTCCAGCGAAAGTTCGGCAAAACGCAGCCTGGCAAGTTCGCCGCCGGACAAGGTGGCGCAATCCTTGAAGACTTCCTCCCCGCGATACCCGAAACGGGCCAGGTGACTGCGGACTTCCAGCTCGGTGAAACGCGGATACTGATTCCAGATGGCATCGATCACCCGGCCGGCACGGCGCGCCTGCTGCTGGGTAAAGATGCCCGCCTTGGCGCCGGACCCGAGGCGGACCATACCGCCGGAAGGTCGCCGTTTGCCGTCAAGAACCTGCAGAAGCGTGGACTTGCCGGCACCGTTGGGACCGGCAATCACCAGCTTGTCCCCGCGATGGACGGTGTAGTCGAGAGGTTCCAGGAGGGTGCGGTCACCGATGCGGACGGTAAGACCTTTCATGATCACCAGTTCATCATACGGCTCGATATCATATTCGAACCGGAAGTTCAGTTCCCGGCCCTGACGCTGCGGGGCATCCACAATTTCCAGCTTTTCCAATTGCTTGCGCCGGCTTTGCGCCATTTTGGTGGTGGAGGCGCGCACCAGGTTGCGGTCAATGTAGTCCTGCAATTTGGCAGCCTTTTCCACAGCGGCGTCGTGCATTTTCTGCTGCCGTTCGTCCGCCGCTTCCCGCTGGGGCAGATAGGCGGAATAGTTGCCCTTGTACGTCAGAATGGTTTTGCCCGCAAGCTCCCAGATCCGTGTGCATACGGCATCCAGAAAATACCGGTCATGGCTGACCACTAGAACCGCCCCACGATAGGTTTTGAGATAGCTTTCCAGCCATTCCATGGTTTCCAGATCCAGATGGTTGGTAGGTTCGTCCAGAATCAGGATGTCGGGCCGTTCCAGAAGCAGGCGGGCCAGACGCAGGCGAGTCTGCTCTCCGCCCGAAAGTACGCCGGCCTTCTTCGTCCATGTATCAGCGGGAAAGCCCATGCCGTTGAGCACCTTTTTGATCTGCGTATCCATGTTATACGCATCCATGGCATCAATCACGGCTGTACAGTGGGAAATCTGCGCTTCCAATTCCGGGCCGTGATCCTGGGACAACTGCTTTTGCAGATATTCCAGCTGCTCCATGGCTTCCAGCGCCGGTGTAAATGCCAGCTTCATGGTTTCGTAAATGTCTTTTTCCGGGGCAAGATGGCCGGACTGTTCCAGATAGCCGCAGGTAACGCCGCTGGCAAAAACGGCCTCCCCCGTGTCAGGCTGGCTTTCCTGGCACAAAATGCGGAGAAGCGTTGTTTTTCCTGTCCCGTTCGCGCCGATGATTCCGATGCGGTCACCTTTTTCGACGCCTGCGGTAATTCCGGCCAGAACCTCATGTTCCCCAAAGCTCTTTCCAAGGTTCTGCAATTCGATCAGCATAATGCTTTCAACCTTTCATCCTTCGTTATTCCCGCCTTGACGCAAGGGGGCGGCGGTACCGAAAGATGCCGCTGCCCCACAGAGCAGCGGCATCAGTATCCCGTTACTGGTCATTCATGTGTCGGCGATTGCGCACACCAATATTATCCAGCTCTTCCGGTTCCATCACAATTTGGTACAATGCCTCATACGAACCGATGGTGTATTTCGGTTCAATTCCGGTTGTGTTCTCGGCGCCGGTAAAATTGACCCAACAGGTATCCAGTCCGGCGTTTTTACCGCCCCGGATGTCAGCCAGCAGATCATCCCCCACCACCAAAACGCGGGAACGGTTCGTGATGCCCAAGTCCCGCAGGGCGGCTTCGTAGATTTTGGGGTTCGGCTTGGTGGCGCCGATCTTTTCCGAGATATACACCCCGTCTATGAAAGTCTCCAGTCCGGAAGCCCCGATCCGGGATTTCTGTACCTTATACGCACCGTTGGAAACGATGGCAAGGGTTGCTACCTCTGCCAGCTCGTGCAGGGCAGACAGTGCACCGGGCAGCAGATCGGCGTGATTGGACAACTGATCTTCGTAATAGTCGTTCATCTCCCGGCCTTTTCCGTTGTCCGGAAGCCCCATAGCTTTGAGATACTGACCGAATCGAATGGAGAAGAGCTTATTTTTGGACAGCTCCCCCTTGGCAAGGCGATCCCACAGCTGGCGGTTCACTGAATGATACGTGTCCAGGGCTGCTTCGTCATAAGGCAGCTCATAATGCATGAGGGTATCTGTCATCGCCTGCCGCTCGGCGGCGTCAAAATCCAGCAATGTATTGTCGGCATCCAACAGCAAACAAGTATAATAAGCCATAAAATTGCTCCTGTAAATATTCCTGTGTCAGGACGGGAAGATCAGCATAAGGGAAAAATCCCGTTTTCATCTTCCTCAAAAGGAAAAATCAATCGTCGTCATCCTGATCGACGGAAGGTGTGGCGGTGGGGGCGGGCGTCTGCTTTGCCTCGGTCACGGTCAGTTTGAACTCGGCCGTTTTGCCGTTGTTGGTGGCGCAAATGGTATACTCACCCACACCGGTGGCGGTAAACTGTACCGAATTGCCGGTGGCGGACCAATCGGGCTTTTGCGGGCAGGACCAGGTGATGTCCCCCACCTGATTTTCAACGGTGGCGGTCAGCGTTGTGGAGCTGCCTGCCGGCATGCTGGAAACACCGGTGACCGAGACCCTTGTAGGCGCCTCCTCCACCGTAACGGTAATTTCCTGAGAGGCATAAACCCCATCTACCTCAATGCCGGCTTTGATGGTGTAAGTGCCTGTGGCCGTGGGGCTGAACGCATAACTGTATCCATTGCGCACCAAATCCCCGTTGACAGCCCACTGTACATTATCCGCGCTGGCGGCTGCATCATTCACGATCAGGGTAGCGTGGAAGGTGATGCTGTCCCCCACGTGCATGGTCTGGTTGCCCTCGTCAATGGTCAAGGTGGCGGTGGTCTTTTTATTGAACATGGCGGTGACCGAGATATCCTGGGTGACCTTTTTGACCCACTTGGTGTTCTTGATGCCGTCACTCCAGCCAAAGAAGGTATACCCGTCGGCGGGAACAGCTTCCACGGTAATGGTTTCGCCGTCTTCCACCTCGAATTCCAGCTTGGTCACACCGGTCTGGTTGTTGCCGTTGAGGGTGCCTTTTCCGTCTTCAATTTCAAAGACGACCTTGTGGACGGAAGGCGTTGCCGTCGGGGTGGCGGTAGCGGTGCTTCCGGCGCTCTGGGAGGCGGATTCGGCGCGGTTGGGAATATCGCTGGCATCGGGGCGACGGTCTTCCGCGTCATAGGCATGGGAGACCACATAGTTGACCAGTTCCTTGGCACCGTTGGTGGTGAAGGATTCCCCACTGATGAAATTGCTGTCGGCAAAACCGGTGTCATCTTTCAGCACTTCGGCACTGTTCAGGAACTTATAGCCGGCTTCGTTGCACATATTGGCCAGCGCCTGGTTGTACTGGTCAATCAGCAGCTGGTTGGCCGCGGCATTCTGCGAATCCTGCGCAACCGGCGGAATGGAATTCACAATAATATCGCAGTAGGAATAGGCGGTGGAAAAGCCTTCCAGCATATGCTGGTAATCCTGGACGAAAGCATCAACCGACAACCCGGACCCCAGATCATTGTTGCCCAGTGTGACCACAATGCGGCGGGGCTTCATCTTGGCAAGGGCCTGCGGAATGGTGTAGGAGTTGGAATCGTTTTCAAAGTAAATGCAGTATTCCTGAAGTGCTTTGCTCACCGCAAGCCCATCTTTGCCCAGATACTGGTTCAGGGTGATCTGGCCGGAATCCTTCAGGGATTTGGTATATTCGTCGCCCACGTAGGCGATGGTGGAAGCGTAGGAAGCGTCAGAAGACGTCGATTCTTTCAGTACGGCATCCAGAGAGGTATCCACCGGATACAGGCTGCTGTCGTACTTTGCGCTTTCTTTGTTGCCCTTTCCGGCACCCAGCATGCCGGGAACAATCCATGCACACACAAAAGTGAGAATAACAGCCAGAACGCACAGCACCAGCACAAGGCAGGCGCGACGCTGTGTGGGGCTGAAAGAAGCCCCGCGGAAACCATTGCGGCTCATATTGAAAGATACCTCCGTTTCTATGTTGCGGTGAAATCTTTTTATGTGTTATGTGCGGAGAATAAAATCTGTCAGCGCGGCACAATCCAGGGCCAGTGTGACCGGGTTCCAGGCAGCCAGTTCTTCCCGGCTTCCGTACCCGTACAAGACCCCTGCTGCATCAATTCCGCAAGAGGATGCGCCTTCCATGTCATCGCGGCGATCCCCCACCATCAGGACCCGCTTGCCCTGAAGCCGGGGGTCTTGAAGAACAGAATGGATGACCGCTGTTTTGGTGTCGATGCTTTTATCCAGACTTGCGCCGCCGATGCGGAAAAAGTAACTGCCCAGATTCTGCTCCTGCAGAATCGGCGTAACCACGGCTGTGGGTTTGGAGGTAGCCGTTGCCATCAAGATGCCGGCAGCCTGCAGGGTGTTCAGCATCTCCACAACGCCAGGAAATGGCGTGCACATGTGCATGCCCCGCTGCGCATAGCGTGTTCTGTACAGTGTAACGGCCTTTTCCACGTCTGCTTTACTCCGGAAATGCTCGGCAAAACTTTGGCGAAGGGGCGGACCAAGATACCGGCTCAGATCGATCTTGTCCGGATCGATGCCCATCGCCCGAAAAGCGTAGGCAAAGGTATCACAGATGCCGGGCCGGGAATGAAGAAGCGTGCCGTCCACATCAAACAACACGGCATCGTACATAAGCATCTTCGTTCCTCCCGACATCTGGTTTTCACCGGGCATAAACCGGCACAGTAACAGTGATGTATATTATAACACAGAAAGCCGCTTTTGAAAATCACTTCTTCAAAATTTGATATTCTTTTGAGAAATATGCCGCCAAAAGAAAAAAGACGTCAGACAGGACAGCTGGCGTCTTTAGAGTATGTACAGAAATCAGGAAAGCAACATACGATCATTGGCGCCGTCCCCGCTGAGCTGCTCGAAGCGAGCCAACAGATCAGACACCTGCAAAGCCTTTTTCTCTTCTCCACGCACATCATAGATGATACGGCCTTCATGCATCATGATCAGGCGGTTGCCGTATTTGATGGCGTCCCGCATATTGTGCGTGATCATCAGGGTGGTCAGGTGATTCTGCTGTACGATTTTTTCCGACAGTTCCAACACCTTGGCCGCCGTTTTGGGGTCCAGAGCAGCGGTATGTTCATCCAGCAGGAGCAGGCGGGGATTTTTCAGGGTTGCCATAAGCAAGGTGATGGCCTGCCGCTGACCGCCGGACAGAAGCCCCACCTTGCTGGTCATGCGGTCTTCCAGACCAAGTCCCAGAATCTTCAGTCGCTCCCGATACATTTCCCTCTCCTGCTTGGTGATACCGGCCTTGAGGGTACGGGCGTCGCCGCGCCGAGCCGCTAGAGCAAGGTTCTCCTCAATCTCCATGGTTCCGGCGGTGCCCATCATAGGATCCTGAAAAACGCGTCCGATATACTTGGCGCGTTTGTGTTCGGGCAGGCGGGTAATGTCCTTGCCGTCGATCAGAATTTTGCCCATATCGATGGGCCACACACCGGCCACCGCATTTAGCATGGTGGACTTACCGGCGCCGTTGCCCCCGATTACTGTCACAAAATCGCCGTCTTCCAGGGTGAGAGACAGTCCGTTCAGTGCCACCTTTTCGTTGACGGTGCCGACATTGAAAGTCTTATAGATATTTTTCAGCTCAAGCATGGTCGGCGCCTCCTTTGTGAACGTTCACGCGGGTGAAATACCTGGCCTTCCAGTAAGGCACAGCCAGGAAAACCGCCACCACGATGGCGCTGAGCATTTTGAGCAGGTCGGTGTCGATACGGAACCAGATGCACACCTGCATCACCAGATAATAGACAATGCTGCCGATGGCCACACTGAGTAGCTTGAGGGCAAAGTTGCGGAAAATCTTGCTGAACAGCGTTTCCCCGATCACGACGGCTGCCAGACCGATAACGATGGCGCCACGTCCCATGGAAACGTCGGCAAATCCCTGGTATTGGCAGAGCAGCGCACCGGAAAATGCCACAAGCCCGTTGGAGAGCATCAGGCCCAAAACAGTGGTGAAGCTGGTGTTGATGCCCTGGGCCCGGGCCATATTGCCGTTGCAGCCGGTGGCACGCACGGAACAGCCCAGTTCCGTGCCGAAGAACCAGTACAGGATGGCAATGAGCAGTACCACAATCAGGGCAACAATCACGATGGTATTCTGCCAGATCGGCACACCTTTGACAAAGCGAAGAGAGATCAGAAGGTCATACTTATCCACATTGATGGCCTGGTTGGCCTTTCCCATGACCTTCAGGTTGACGGTATACAGAGAAAGCTGGGTGAGAATACCGGCCAGGATGGCGGGAATTCCCATCAGGGTATGGAACAGACCGGTGACCAGCCCGGCAAGGATCCCGGCCGCAAAGGCCAGTGCCATGGCGGCCCAGACATTCATGCCTGCCAGCATACACATAATGCAGACAGCGCCGCCCAGACCGAGAGTACCGTCGACCGTCAGGTCGGCAACATCCAGAATCCGGAAGGTGATGTATACGCCAATAGCCATGATGGCCCAGATCAGCCCTTGCGAAAAGGCGCCGGGCATGGCATTGAACAGTGTTGAGATTTCCACAGAAACAATCCTCTCTACAAATAAAATTGATGAACCGCATTCACGGCAAAAAGCCACGAAAACAGGTTTCCCCTTCCGTGGCTTTCTGCCGCTTCTCAGTGCAGAACGCTGAATTCGTTATTCCTCGATTGCGACATAGTCGTCAGGAATCGTGATGCCAAGAGCCTCGGCATTGGCCGGGTTGTACTTCTTGGTGAACTGCGGCGCATATTCAATGGGCATTTCTTCCACTTTGCTCTCGCCGGTCAGAATCTTGACCGCCATCTTGCCGGTGGCTACGCCCAGGTCATAGTAGCTGATGGACAGGGTTGCCACACCGCAACCGGCGCAGATGCCCTCTTCACCGGCCACAACAGGAACCTTGCCGTAGCAGATATTGTTGATCAACTCGGTGTTGTTGGCGGCGGTGTTGTCGGTGGGCACGTAGATCACATCGCTGGCATCGGCCGCACTCTGGCAAACAGTGGACAGGTCATTGGAATCACTGAAGGCGTAGTATTCGCAGGTATAGCCCATGGCTTCCAGATCCGCCTTGACGGTATCCACCTGATACTGGCTGTTGGCTTCGGCGCTGCAGTACAGCAGACCTACGGTCTTTGCATCCGGGAACAGTTCCTGGATCATAGCCGCCTGCTCATCCAGAGGAGCAAGGTCGCTGGTGCCGGAAATGTTGGTTCCCACCAGACCGTCAAAGTCATCAATGCCCAAGGCTACGCCGTACTCGGTGACAGAAGTACCCAACACGGGAATCGTGTCGGTACCGGCCTGGGCCGCCTGCAAGGCGGGCGTGGCGTTGGCCAGGATCAGGTCCACGTCAGAGGCCACAAAGCCTGTGATGATGGTAGCACATGTATTGGTATCGTTCTGGGCGTTCTGCTCATCGAAGGTGACGGCATCTTCCCCGAGAGCCTCCACAATGGCATCTTTGAAGCCCTGAGTGGCGGCATCCAAGGCATCATGCTGGACAAGCTGGCAGATACCGATGGTGTACTTGGCACCTTCCGCCGCGGTTTCACTGCTCTGGGATTCTGTCGTACCGGATGCAGACGCAGCCGAAGAACTTTCCTGGGTGCCGCCGGAAGTACAACCGGCCAGAGCCAGCACCATGCACCCTGCCGTAATGAGGGAAACAATACGCTTTTTCATCTTTCTTCCTCCTGATAACCTCGCTGTCGCAAAAGATTCACGCACAGCTCTTTTGCGATTTAATGTTTTAAAGTATAGCACAGCTTTTAAGCTCTGGCAAGATGCAAATTCACAAACAGACCGCATTTCAGAAAGAAAAAATAGTCAAAATGCACATATTTTAGCCGTCAGGAAGAAGAAAATGGTGTTGCAACCCCTTTATTCCGTATCCTGGGCGGGGGCGTGCGTCAGTAAAATCCGGTAGGTTGCATCCATTCCCAACGCTCCCAGGGGTGCTGTGATCAGAATGGCAACGACGGCCACCGTCAATACGATTTGTCCGCAGGGCAACCCCAAAGACAAGGGAACCGAGCCGATGGCTGCCTGCACGGTGGCTTTGGGCAGATAGGCAATCATGCAGAACAATCGTTCTTTGCCGGACAACCGCGTTCCCAGCATGCACAGAAAAACGCCCAGGGAACGAAACACAAGGGCCAGAGCAATCATGGCTACAGCGGCAAGACCTGCCTGCAGGGTATACCGGATGTCCACAGCCGCTCCCACCAGCACAAAGAGAATCACTTCCGCAGCCAGCCACAATTTGCCGAATTTTTCGGACAAGCGTCTGGAAACGGAAGGTGTGGATTTTAATTTGAGCGTGCAGGCCATTGCCACCACAGCGATCAGACCGGACATCGGGACAATCCCCTTCAGCCAGTTTTCCACGGCTACCAACAGGAAGGACAACCCCAGCACAATAATCACTTTCATGCTGTTGCGCACATACTGGCGACGGGCGTAGGCGGTTTCAAAAAACAGGCTCAGCCCCCATCCGACAACCGCGCCAAGAAGCACGCCCAGGACGATGGATATGGGAATCTGGGCGAAGTCCTGCCAGTGGGCGCTGCCGCCCTGGGCCATGCCCACAAAAGTGGAAAATAGCACGATCACATAAATATCATCGCAGGAGGCCCCCGCCATGATCATCTGCGGAATGCCTTTTTCCGTGCCCCAACGCTGTTCCATCAGATTCACCATGCGGGGCACCACCACGGCCGGCGACACCGCAGCCAGCACAGCTCCCATGACGGCTGCTTCAATCCGGTTGATGCCCAGCAAAGTAGGGGCAAACAGTACAAAAGCCAGGAGTTCACAGGTGGCAGGAACGCAGGACATCATGATTGCCGGACGCCCTACCTTTTTCAAGTCGGACAGGTTGAGAGACAGTCCGGCCTTGAGCAGAATGATGATGAGAGCCATCTGGCGCAGGTCGGACGAAGCCTGCAAAATAATGGGATCCAACAGGTTCAGCACATAAGGTCCCAGCAAAACGCCGGTGAGCAACATACCAATAATGCGGGGCAGATGGAGAATGCGGCACAGGGCTGCCGCCGACAGACCCACCAGAAAAATGAAAGCCAGTGATGTAAGCATGGTTTTCCTCCTAAATTAACGAAAATAAAAAAGCCGATGACTTCTGCGACAAAAGAAATCACAGAAGTCATCAGCCACTAAAGCGGTTTGGGTTTCCCCGGGGAGAACTTCATTCCCCTATGATCCGGCATCGCCGGTTGTCAGGCAAAGCGAGAGGCCTCTGCCCGTGCCATGCGCATGATAAAATCTTCCCGGGAGACGCTGGCACGCAGTTCCTTGACCAGATTCGCGTCGGACAAAAGATTGACCAGACGAGCCAGGATCAAAAGATGCTCTGCCTGTGCCTGCGACGGAACGGCGATCATGAAGATCAGGTCCACGGGACGGTTGTCCGGCGCCCCCCAATCCACGCCGTGGCGCAGGGTCAGCGCCGCAACGCCAGGAGCTGCCACGCCGGTAGTGCAGGCGTGGGGTAAAGCCATACCGTCCCCGATGGCGGTGCTGCCGCCAGCGGCTTCCCGCTCACAGATGGCGTTGTAGTAGGCGGTTCCGTTGGTAATGACACCGTTGGATTCCTGCAATTCCACAAGAACACCCAGAGCATCCGCGGCATCTTCCATATCGGCATGCAGGAGCACACTGTCCCTGTTCAATAGATCACTCACACGCACGGCAAACACCCTCCCTCCGGAATCAGGTGGACTGTTCGATCAGCTTGTACAGGAATTCGCCCACAGCGCCTTCCACGCAGGTACAGGTGGTTACTTCGTTGGCTGCGGCTTTTACCTCCGCCGGTGCATTGGCAACCGCCACCGAATATCCGGCCTGCTGCATCATTTCCAGGTCATTGTAATAATCGCCGATCACCAAAGTATTCTGAATCGGTTCTCCCAACAAGGTACACATATCCCGCAGGCCGGAAGCTTTGCCGATTCCTGCCGGCATAATTTCAAGGTAGATGCTGTTGGTGGCCAGGAAATAGTTTTCGCGGCCGTAATACCGGGTTTTGGCATATTGGCCCACTTTGCGGATGGTTTCCGGGTCTGCGGCAAACACAACCTTGACCCAGCCGTCGGGAACGCTGTCCACCGGGCAAGCCACGCCGGACAGCTTTTCATCCACCTGGTGGGCATGGGTGTATGTATTGGCCCGGATCACATACATCTCCCCTGCTCCGGCCATAACCTCCACACCGATCTGGGGAAATTTCTGTGCGATATCCAAAATGGCTGTGGTGGCCTGCGCCCGTTCCAGGGTTGCATGGCGAAGAACCCGATTGGCATTGAAATCGTACAGCAGCGCACCGTTGCAGGCGATGGCCGGAAGCGAAAGATGGATATCGCCCAATGCGGCGCGGATGGATTCGGGCGGCCGGCCGGATGCAACCGTAAAGCGTCCGCCCATCTGGATAAACAGACGGATCACGGTACGGTTGCACTCCGGAATGCCCTCTTTGGCCGTCAGAAGTGTGTTGTCCATATCGCAAAAAACCAGATAATCATGCAGGTTCCGTTTCATCTGCGATGTTCCTTTCTCAGACGCGTAAGGTAGTCTTGGAAGTAGGGCGGAAGTTCGCTGTCAAACCGAAGGGCCTCCCCGGTAATGGGATGTACAAAGCCCAATTCTTTGGCATGCAGGCATTGCCCGTTCAGAAAACGGATGACATTCCGCGGCCCATACACGGGGTCGCCGGCCAAGGGATGACCGATGGATGCCATATGCACACGGATTTGGTGGGTGCGGCCGGTTTCCAGCTGGCAGGCAATATAGGTGAAGTTGCCGAACCGTTCCAATACGCGCCAATGGGTGCGTGCCGGTTTGGAGTTAGTAAGAGTGACCGTCATTTTCTTGCGGTCCTTGGGATCGCGGCCGATGGGAGCATCCACCGTGCCGCAGTCTTCCTTCAGATTGCCGTAAACCACTGCATGGTACACACGGTGAATATCGTGGACCGCCATCTGCTCACTCAATCCCTGATGGGTGGCGTCGTCCTTTGCCACAACCAAAAGGCCGCTGGTGTCCTTGTCAATGCGATGGACGATACCCGGACGGATGGCGCCGCCGATTCCGGAAAGACCGCCGGCGCAATGATACAACAGTGCGTTGACCAGAGTGCCATCCGGGTTGCCCGGGGCGGGATGGACCACCATACCTTTCGGCTTGTTAACTACCAGCAGATGTTCGTCCTCATACACAATGTCCAAGGGGATGGGCTGCGGGATTGCCTCAATGGGCTGTGGATCCGGCAGCGTAATCTGTACGGTATCCCCTGCGGCAACCTTTTCTTTCTTGTTTACGGGTCCGCCTTGCCGCAGGACCATTCCCTGTTCCATCAAGGCTTGCAAAGCGCTGCGGGAAAGCTCCGAGCAGCAGTCAGACAGCCAGCGGTCCATGCGCTGACCGGCATCCTGCGGAGTGGCGGTAAATTCAAGCGTCTGCATCGGTGGCATCACCCTTGCCGGGCGCCTTTTCCGAGGCGTTGCGGCGTTCATGCACAAGATCAAGAACCAGCGAAAGGATCAAAAGTCCCACGCCGGTACACACACAGATATCCGCAAAATTGAAAACCGGAAATTCCATAAACTGAAAATTCAGGTAATCCACCACCACGCCGGTTCTGACGCGATCAATCAGATTGCCAAGACCGCCTCCCAGGATCAGCATCCAAACAATCCGTTCCAGGCGGGGCATCTTACGGAAAAGCAGCACCAGGGCCACCACAAGCAACACCGCACCGGTCACCGCAATCAGAAGCCAGCGGCGGCCGCTGAGCATGGAAAAGGCCATGCCGTCATTCAGCACATACCGCAGTTCCACAAAGCCAGGAACCAACGGGGCGCTGCCAATGGGCATCAGGTAGGTGGTTGCCCATATCTTGATGAGCTGATCCAGTGCGGCCAGAGCAAGCCCGCCGATCAGAAAACATACGCCATACAGCATAGGAAAAACTACCTTTCGCGGAATCCAAATTCCTGGTAAGCCACAAAAGGCGGTGCTTTCCATCAGATGTAAAGCACCGCCCACAGGGCTTCTTTTTTGCCTGGATGGCCGTTACGGAAACGCTCAGCCGCGGTTCAGAACAGCAGCGCAGCGCGGGCACAGGCCCTCTTCGTTCACGGCATCGTCAAACTTCCAGCAACGCAGGCACTTGTTGCCGGTGGCATGGGCGGCGCTGACGCCAAGGCCTTCCACGGTGCCCTTGGCACCGCCTTCGCCCTTTTCCAGCTTGACCTGAGAAACGATCATCAGATCGGCCAGCTCGTCCATGGGAATGGCATTGAGGAAATCGTACAGATCGTCGTTGCAATACAAAGTCAGAGCCGCTTCCAAAGAAGAACCGATGACCTTATCGGCACGGGCCTGCTCCAGAACCTTCTTGACATCGTCGCGGACCGCCATGATGCGCTCCCACTTGGCAGTAAACGCTTCGTCGGCAGCGGGCTTCGGCTCAGGCATACGCTCGAACACAACATAGTCCTTCATGTCCGGCAGCTTCGGGATGTAGCTCCAGATTTCCTGGCTGGTGAAGCACAGGATGGGAGCCAACAGCTTGGTGAAGTCCACCAGAATGCGGTACAGAGCGGTCTGTGCGCAGCGGCGCGCACGATCGTCTGCACAGTACAGACGATCCTTGATCACGTCCATATAGAAGTTGGACATGTCGATGACGCAGAAATTGTAGATGGCATGATAGGCGCGGGAGAAATCATACTCATCATAGGCGGCGCGCATGGTGCGGGTCAGTTCCGCCACGGCCTCCAGAGCCCAGCGATCGATCTCGAACAGCTGGTCATCGGCCACCATATCCTTGGCGGGATTGAAATCGCCCAGGTTGCCCAGCATGAATCGGGCGGTGTTGCGCATCTTGCGGTAGGCCTCGGACAACTGCTTGAAAATCTCCTTGCCGGCACGCACATCCACGGTGTAGTCGCTGGAAGCGACCCACAGACGGATGATATCAGCGCCGTAGTCGCGGATGATCTCGGACGGCTCCATGCCGTTGCCGGCAGACTTGTGCATCTGCTTGCCCTGGGCATCCACAACCCAGCCATGGCACAGAACGCCCTTGTAGGGAGCAATGCCTTCGGTAGCCACGCTGGTCAGCAGGCTGGATTGGAACCAGCCGCGGAACTGGTCGGCACCTTCCATATACAGATCAACGGGCCAGCGCAGCTCCGGACGCTCGCGGCAGACAGCGCTCCAGGTGGAGCCGGAATCGAACCAGACATCCATGATGTCGTTGTCCTTTTCCCAGTCGGAAGCACCGCATTCACAGGTTTCGCCCTTCGGCATGATGTCGTTGGCGTCATACTTGTACCAGGCGTCGCTACCTTCCTTGCGGAACAGATCGGACACGGCCTTGATGGAAGTTTCGGTGATGTGATACTTGCCGCACTTCTTGCAGTAGAAAGCGGGGATCGGCACGCCCCAGACGCGCTGACGGGAGATGCACCAGTCGCTGCGATCACGGACCATACCGGTCATACGGTCATGGCCCCAGGCCGGCTGCCACTTGACATTGTCGATGGCCTTGTACACGTCTTCCTTGAAGGCGTCGATGGAGCAGAACCACTGCTCGGTGGCACGGTAGATAATGGGATGGTGGCAGCGCCAGCAATGGGGATACTGGTGCACAATGTGCTCCACGCCCATCAGATGCCCGCTTTCCCGGATGTGTTCCAGGATGACCTTGTTGGCGGTCCAGACCTTCAGGCCGGCAAATTCCTTGCCAGCCTCTTCGGTCAGGCAGCCGGCAGCGTCCACCGGCATCACAATGGGCAGCTGGGGGTAATGGCCCACGCAGGCATCAAAGTCCTCGGCGCCGTGGCCGGGAGCGGTATGAACGCAGCCGGTACCGCTGTCCAGCGTGACGTGGTTGCCCAGAATCACCAGACCGGTGCGGTCCAGGAAGGGATGCTTGTACTCCATCATTTCCAGGTCGCGGCCGGGAATACGCACATCCAGAACGGTGTAATCCTCAATGCCGCAGGCCTTCATGGTCGCTTCCACACGCTCGGCAGCCATGATGTGGTAATCATCGCCGATCTTGACAAAGGTATAGTCGAAATCGGGATGCAGGCAGGTAGCCACGTTGGCAGGCAGGGTCCAGGTGGTGGTGGTCCAGATCACAATCCAGGCCTTGTCCAGCGGCACACCGGCCTTGGCCAGCACGCCGTTGGGATCACCGGTGAGCTTGAAACGAACGTACAGAGAATCGCATTCGTCCTCGCCGTACTCGATCTCAGCTTCCGCCAGAGCGGTCTGGTCTTCCGGGCACCAGTACACAACACGCTTACCCTTGTAAATGTAGCCTTTCTGGGCCATCTTGCCGAAGATTTCCACCTGGCGGGCTTCAAACTCCGGACGCAGGGTCAGATAAGGGTTATCGAAATCGCCCTGTACGCCCAGGCGCTTGAACTGGCTGTTCATCACGTCGATGTGTTCGGTGGCGAATTCACGGCAGATATGGCGCAGTTCCAGTTTGGAAATACCGGCCTTCTTATCCCCCAGAGAACCCAGAGCTTTCAACTCAATGGGCAGACCATGGGTATCATAGCCGGGAATGTAAGGCGCACGGAAACCGGCCATGTTCTTGTAACGGATAATGATATCCTTGATGATCTTGTTCAGGGCAGTGCCCATATGAATGCTGCCGTTGGCATACGGGGGGCCGTCATGCAGGATAAAATCCGGGCAGCCCTCATTGTTCTTGATCATCTGCTCATAGACATGGTTTTTCTCCCAGTCTTCCAGCATTTTGGGTTCCTTTTTCGGCAGGCCGGCCCGCATCTCAAACGGGGTAGCCATCTTGTGGATGGTATCGTTGTAATTTTGCGCCAAGGTCTCCAACTCCCTCTATAATTGATATAATCACCGCGGCACGGCGGCAAAACTCACCGCCAAAACTGCGGGGTTAGTCGTTATAATCCACACCCTGGAACGAATCAAAGGCGGACGGCAGACTTTCTTCCTTAGGCTTGGCCGTTTTCGTCTTGCGGGTGGTGGTTTTTTTGGTGGTACTGCGGCTGCGGGTCGTCTTCTTGGGCGGCTCCGGGGTCACATCGGCATACAGTCCCGATGCATCGGGAAGTTCGTCCGCGGGCTGCGGCTCAGGTTCGGGCGGATAATATTCCGGGTCCGGCTCCTCCGGTTTGGGAGCAATGGCAAATTCCACCGTATCGATTTTGCCTTCCTGAGACGGGTCTGCGGCGGTGGGGGCATAATATTCCGGCTGATCATAGGCAGGTTCCTGGTAAACGGGCTCCTCCTGCTGAACCGGCTGAGGTTCCGAGGCCGGGGCCGGTTCAGGCTGGACCGGCGCAGGCTCGGGTTCGGGTTCTTCCGGCTCCTGGTGGTAGGAAGCGGATGCCTGGGCTTTCTGCTCTGCGGCGGCCTCCTGGGCCAGCTCTCCCGGATATTCCGGTATCTTGCTGAGCACTTCGATATGCTCGCGGTACATTCCCATCAGGGTCTTTTTGAAATTGTCCGCTTCCTTTTTCAGGGTGATCAGTTCCTGCTTGGCCAGTTCCACCTCGTCACGGGCATGCTGTTCCCGGTCTTCGGACTTGATATTGGCCGCACGGATGATTTCGGCCGCCTTCTGCTTGGCTTCACGGATCACATTTTCGCCCAGCCGCTGGGCGTTGATCATGGTCGTGCGAAGGGTATCTTCCTCCGCACGGTACTGGTCAATCCGCTGTGCCAGAACAACCAGCTTTTTCTGCAGGTCTTCGTTTTCGGCGCTCAGCGCATCAATGCTGTCCGCAACCTGCTTGAGATAATCGTCCACATCCTCGCAGCGGTACCCGCGCATCGCGCGCTCAAAGGTCACGCGGCGGACATCCTCCGAAGCAATCATCCGTTACTCCTCCTGTTCGGGCAAAAGCCGTATCGTTTACGATCCTGCTCAATTTCAATACTGAAAATAAGTGATGAATAGGCGACCTTTCCGGCTGGTTCCGCCAATTTCCTTGACACGCCAGCGTCCGGCCCCGCGCACGGTGAACAAATCTCCCGCATAAACGGGTTCCGCAGCACTGTGCAGCGGCAGATGGTTGATCTCCACCTTGCCTCCGGAAATGGCCTGGGCCGCCAATGTGCGCGAGGTATGCATCATGGCAGCCAGGACTGCATCCGCCCGCAGACTGGACACCGTGGTATCATGCAACTCACGGTCAGGTTCCGCCAGCACACGCTCCGGAACCGTCTCACATGGCTCTGCCCGCACGGAAAAACTCCCCGCCTGGTGCAGCTCCTGGGCCAAGAAATCCAGTTTGTCTTCCAGAACAAAGGCATACATCACACAGGGGTCCTCGGGGTCAGACAAGATATCGCCCAGACAGGCCCTGTCCAGACCAAGGCCGAGGATAGCCCCCAGATATTCCCGGTGTCCGGGAACACGGGGCGGTTGTGCATGGAGCGCGGTAAGCCGAAGGGCGGCAACGGGTTCAAGCTGCCATGTGTCTGGCGGCTCCAGGCACAGAACCTTGCGTTCCGCCTGAGACCAGCCACCCCAAAAACGCCCGTATGTACAGTCTTCCCTGTTCATGGCTGCCGATGCAAGAATCTGTTCCCTGTCAGACAGAAAACCGGTGCTGCGTGGAATCCCACGCCGGTGTGCAAGCTCGCACAATTCCTGCACACGGTGCATCAAAAAACGTTCCGCCTCATTTTGGGGCGGAACAAATCCGCGAACACCGGTATCAGAAGAAGACGCCATTGTTCTCCAGTTCGTCGATCAAATCGCCCATAATATCGACGTTGTACGGGGTGATGATAAAGGTACTGGTAGCCACACGCTTGATCTGGCCGTTGTTGGCGTAGGCCACACCAGACAGAAAATCAATCAGACGACGGGACACTTCTTTGTTGGTGGATTCCAGGTTCAGCACAACCGTGCGCTTGGCGTTCAGCTGGTCGGCAATGGTGGAAGCATCGTCAAAACGCTCCGGCTTGACCAGAACAACCTGCAGCTGGGTGGTGGCGTTGATGTTTACAACCTTGTTGCGCTGCTGTGCCGGCTCGCGCTGCGCATAGGTATCGGGCGCAGCCGAACCGCCCTGTCCCCCTGCGAAGATTTCGTCCTCGGTATCATCCACATAGGCGTCCCCGTCGGGGTCCTGGTTGATACCCAGAACGTTTTTCAGGCCGTCAAACATTGACATGATGAATTCTCCTTCGCTTCTCTTAAGATAATCAAATCAAGATAGTATACCATATCAGGTGGTTGTACACGACTGGACGGACAATAGTTCCAGCGATACACATAAATTATTATCGTCTTTTTTTGTCCAATTGTCAATACAATGGCGATAATTCCACCTGTTACGACACTAAATCAGTCCACCGTCCTGCAGATTGCTGCCTTCCACAATAATTTCATCATACAAACGCACTTCGCTGTCCGAGCCGATGGCCCCATCGGCGGGGACCAACATGTAGTGGTCATCCTCATACAGGATGGTGATTTTACGGAATCGTTGCAGGTCGCCGTATTTGACGTAAACGCCTTTCTGCCCGTCCACAATATGCAGGGCCGCTTTGTCAATACGCAGCCCCTGGTATGTCTGCAGATCGATCTGCGCCATTTCCTGTCCCAGGCGCAGCACATCGGCGTTGATGGTGTGGCATTCGATCACCACTTTCGCCAGTTCCGCCTCTTCATCCACATCCACCGAAGAAACCACGGCATCCAAAGGGGTGTCCTCCTTGCCGGGAATACTGATGCGAACATTCGTTACGCCATCGAAGCGTTCGGCGGTATCCAGGCCACACACGGTGTAAAAGCGCCAGGAAAAACCTTCCACGATGCGCCCCGCCAGACTTTCGGTACTGTCGGCCACCCCTACGTTCAGCAGATCCCGCAGCTGCGACGGCGTGGCGTCCTTCAAAGTCTGCTCGTCCAGATCCAAAGGCATGGCGGACGCACCAGAGATAAAATATCCGTTCTTTTCCGCCGTGATGGTTTCAAGACCGCTCAGCTGGGCGGCCACCCGATCCCGCTCGGCTTCCAGTTCCGCAATGGTGGACTGAAAACCGCTGCTTTGGCCGGTGGACACCTGCAGCCGGTTCTGGGCCAGCAGAAACTCGGATTCCGCATCCAGCATTCCGCTGTAGGAAGCGGTGTCCAGCTGATCCAACAGATTATACAGAGCGGTTTTGGTCTGGGTGGTCAGAAGGGACAGATCATTGCCGGCAGAGTTCTGGGACTTGGTCAGCAAATCAATGCTGTTATTCAGCCGGATCAGCTGTTCTCTGGCCGCGCTCTGGGAATCATCCGTATATTTCTCAGCGATAACGGCCCCTTCCGTCACTCGTTCTCCATCTTCGGCAAGATACCCAAGGTTACCATCACCCGGCACATTGACCGCGTCAAACATAACAAAACCGGACAAATTGACGCTGTCGGCCATGGTATAGACAAGAGCGGTTTCGGTTTTGTATTCCCGGCCCAGAATGGCATACAACTGTACGATGATATACGCAGCCGCAAGCAGAAACAGCAGGGTGCCCATGGCAAAGGCAGCCTTCATGGCTGCGTGACGGCTTTTTTCTCTTTCCGGCATGGGCAATTCCTCCCCTGCTCTTTATTCTTGTAAAAAGTGACGAATCAGTGTTTCGGCACGCTGTGCCAAAGAATCTCCATCCTCGTCTACATACAGCCAGACGGCATCCTGCTGGCGGCGAAACCAGGTCAGCTGCCGTTTGGCGTAATTGCGGGAAGCCTGCTTCAGTTTGTCCGTACAGGCTTCCAGTGATTGCGTGCCCTCAAAATAGGGAAAGAATTCTTTGTACCCGATGGCCTGCGCCGCTGTTCGGTAGATATCCCGATGAACGTATACCCGTTTGGCTTCCTCCAGAATCCCCTTTTCCAGCATACGGTCAACCCGCTGGTCAATGCGCTGGTATAGAAGCCCGCGGTCATGATACCCCAGACAGATACAAAGGGACCGGTACGGGGGTCTTGTATTTCTGGCCTCCCGGCGATGCTCGCTCATCCGTCGTCCGGTGTTCCGGTACAATTCCAGAGCCCGGATGACCCTGGGCAGATTGTTGGGATGGACCGTGGCGGCATATTCGGGGTCAATTTCCTGCAGCTCCCGATAGAGAGATTCTTTCCCTTCGGCGATGGCACGCTGTTCCAGATTGGCGCGGACGGACGGGTCACCCTTTTCCGGGGCAAACCCGAGTCCGTTCAGCAAACTGGTGATGTACAATCCCGTCCCGCCGACTACCAGGGGCAGATGCCCGGCTGCGGTGATGGATTGGATGCACTGATCGGCGGCACTTACAAAATCCGCCACGCTGAACGGTGTTTCCGGGTCCAGTATATCCACCAGATGATGAAGTATGCCACAACACTCTTCCGGTGTGACCTTGGCGGTACCCACATCCAGACCACGGTATATCTGCATGGAGTCCGCACTGATTACTTCCCCTTGAAACCGTTGCGCCAGCGCCACCGACAAAGCGGTTTTGCCTGTGGCTGTAGGCCCGCCGATGGCCACCACACGGGGAAGATCCTTATCAGACAAGGCGTCCAAATTGCTTTTCCAGCTCCTTCCGGGTGATTTTCAGCACACAAGGGCGTCCGTGGGGGCAAAACGGCGGAACGGTACCGTCCATGATCTTTTGTGCCAACGCCATCATCTCTTCGGCATTGGTCTTATCCCCGGCCTTGATGGCCGCACGACATGCGATGGAGTGCAGCACCCATTCGGTTTTTTCCCGCAGCGCGTCATGGGCGCCGTTCATCAGATGTCCGGCCAGTTCCAGCAGCATGTCCGCCACATCGTCCACCGGCACGTCGGCAGGTACCGCACGCACCACCACGGTGGGGCCGCCGTAATCTTCGGCTTCAATGCCCGCGTTCTGCAAAAGTTCCTGATTCTGCAGAATTGCCAGCTTTTCCGGGGCGCTCATATTGACCTGCACCAGCATCAGAAGCATCTGTGCCGGTACATTGCCGTAATCCCGGGACAGGCTTTCGAACAGAATCCGTTCATGGGCGGCGTGCTTGTCAATCAGGCACATCTCTCCGTCCCGCTCTGTAATAATGTATGTCTTGAACACTTCCCCCACCAGGCGCAGCGGCTTGGAGGCCGGCTCCGGGTCAAAGGTGGTCTGCTCCGGGGTCTCGGTGGGCAGGGCGCTCAGCGCGTGGGGAGATTCCGTCTGTTCCGGTGCACCGGCCGGCGCCTGTGAGATCACGGGCGCATCGGTATCGGAAGGTTCCGGCTTGGAAATGGCGTCTTCCGGTTTTCTCGGTGCCGGAACGGCAGGCGTTTCCGGTGCGGCGGGTTCCTGTTCCGGCAAATCCGGCAGAATATCCAGAACTGCCTCGGACTGAGGAGAAACAGGCACCGATTCCAGAGGCACTTCATCCGGTACCGGCGGCTTTTGCAGCCCCGGCACCGGCCGCGGCGTCACGCCTGCGGTCATCTGGTTCAGAGCCCGGTATTCCGCCGCAGAGAGGGTGGCAAAATGTTTTTGCGGCTGCGGAGCAGAAGGCTGATGGGCGGTAGTTGCCGGTCTCGGGGCGGGAGCGGCAGTGGGCGTCCGGGAAGGTTCTTGCGCTTCCTCCGGAGCCTTGTGTCCCAGCTCAAACCTGCATTCCCCACTGCCCGGGGTGCTGAGAGCCGAGCGGACAGCGCGATATACTGTATCAAACACATCGCTTTCCCGGGCAAACCGGATTTCGGTTTTGGCCGGATGGACATTCACATCCACCAGTTCGGCCGGCATCTCCAGCATCAGAATCGCGCCGGGAAAGCGCCCTTGCATAAGGGTACCTTTATACGCATTTTCCAGCCCGGCCATCATGGTCCGGTTTTTGACGTACCGACCGTTGACATAAAAATGCTGGGCACTGCGGGAAGCCCGGCAGGCACGGGGCGGCGTGATCAGGCCCTTGATCTTATAGACGCCGTTCTCCCCTTCCAATTCCAGCAGATCCCGGGAAAACTCCCGTCCCAGAACCGCATAGGCGGCACTGCGCAGCGAACCGTCTCCGGGGGTGACAAACTGCTGCTTGCCGTCGCGCACAAAACGGAAGGAAATTTCCGGATGGGAAAGGGCCACATGCAACACGGCATCGGCCACAAAGGTTCCCTCGCTCACATCCTTTTTCAGGAACTTCATGCGGGCAGGGGTGTTGTAAAAGAGATCGTTGACCGTGATGGTGGTGCCGCGGCCACGGGCACCGGGTTCCAGTCCCAGGGCTTCGCCGCCTTCGATGCGATAGCAGTAGGCAAATTCGTCGGCGTCGGTTTTTGTCAGCAGTTCCACCCGGGCCACGCTGGCAATGGACGCCAGCGCCTCGCCGCGGAAGCCCAGCGTATGGATGTGGGTCAGGTCATCGGCGGTGGCAATCTTGCTGGTGGCATGGCGTACAAACGCATTTTCAATGGATTCCGCTTCAATGCCGCTGCCGTTATCCGAGATTTGCAGCTGTTGGATCCCGCCCCGTACAATGGAAAGAGATATCTGGGTAGCACCGGCGTCAATGGCATTTTCCAGCAGTTCTTTGGCCACCGAGGCGGGGCGTTCCACCACCTCACCGGCAGCAATCAGCTCCGCGGTGTGTTTATCCAGCACATGAATCTGTGCCATATTGCGTTTCACCTGCCTTATTCATAAAAACGCGCCTTTATTTCAGCGCCTGCTTAAGTTCGTACAAGAAATTCAGCGCTTCCAGCGGGGTCAGGGTCTCCACATCAATCTGATGCAGCTTGTCCACCACTTCGCTGGGCACCGTGGGATTGTTGTAGGCTTCCACCGTCTCAAAATCCAGCTGCATGGCGGTATTGGCACCGGGGGCCGTGGCTTCCAGCTGGCGCAGCACAGCGTGAGCCCGCTTGATGACGGCGTCCGGCAGTCCGGCCAGCTTGGCCACCTCGATACCGTAGCTGTCATCTGCCGGACCAGCCACAATACGCCGCAGGAAGGTGATGTCATCCCCGCGCTTCTTGACGGCAATGTTGTAATTCTTGACGCCGAACACATCCTGATCCATGGCGGTCAGCTCATGGTAATGGGTGGCGAACAGCGTCTTGCAGCCGATGTTGTCGCAGATGTATTCTACCACCGCGCGGGCGATGCTCATGCCGTCAAAGGTCGAAGTGCCCCGGCCGATTTCATCCAGAATCACAAGACTGGACTTGGTGGCGTTGCTAAGAATCTCTGCCACTTCGGTCATCTCCACCATGAAGGTGGACTGACCGGCTGCCAGGTCATCCGAAGCGCCCACGCGGGTGAAAATGGCATCCACCACGCCCACATGGCATTGGGTTGCCGGCACAAAGCTGCCGATCTGGGCCATCAGGGCGATCAGGGCGTTCTGCCGCATGTAGGTGGATTTACCGGCCATGTTCGGGCCGGTGATGATCAGCATGCGGTTTTCACTTTCATCCAGGGTGGTATCGTTGGGAACAAACAGACTGCTTTTGAGCATCTGTTCAATGACAGGATGGCGGCCTTCCGCGATGTCCAGTACATCACTGTCATCCACCGTGGGTTTGACGTAGTTATTCTGGACGGCTGCCTCGGCAAAGGAGGCCAGCACATCCAGCTGGGCCACCGCCGTGGCGGTGCGCTGGATGCGCAGCAGCTGGGCCGAAATATCGTTGAGAAGTTCGGAGAAGAGCTGATGTTCCAAGGCCAGCAGCCGTTCGTTGGCACCCAGAATCTTGTTTTCCAGCTCCTTGAGTTCGGGAGTAATGTACCGTTCGCCGGTGGTCAGGGTCTGCTTGCGGGTGAAGGTATCGGGCACGCTGCCCACATAGCTGCGGCTGACCTCAATGTAATACCCAAACACCTTGTTGAAGCCGATTTTCAGCTTGGGGATGCCGGTCTGCTGGCGCAGGTCCGCTTCCAGCTGGGAAAGGACCCCCTTGCCGCCGTGCATAATATCCCGCAGCTCGTCCACTTCCGAATTGTAGCCTTCCCGGATGGCACCGCCATCCTTGAGGTTGGCCGGGGGATCGTCCACCAGGGCGCGGCTGACCTTGTCCAGAATATCGGACAGCGGATCGATGGCGTCCGCCAGGTTATCCAGCAGCTTGGCTCCCGCCGCGGCGGCCTGTTCCTTGACCTGAGGCAGGCGCTGGCAGGTATCTCCCAGGGCTTTTACCTCCCGGGGCGTGGCCGACCCGTACAGGATGCGGGTGGTCAGGCGCTCGATGTCAAACACGTGGGAAAGAGCCTCCTTGAGCTCGGCCCGCCCCACATTGGCGTTGTACAGGGCTTCCACCGCGTCCAGCCGTTCATTGATGACCTCGCTGTCCACCAGCGGCTGCTCAATCCAGGAGCGAAGCATCCGCTTGCCCATGGACGTTTCGGTTTTGTCCAGCACCCACAGCAGGGTGCCGCGCTTTTCACGACCGCGCATGGTCTCGGTCAATTCCAGGTTGGCCCGGGTTACCGCCGAAAGGCGCATGTACTGGGCATCGGCGTAGTTCTGCACCGCCTTGATGCGCTCGGTGCCGTGCTTCTGGGTCTCGTACAGATACCCAAGCAATGCACCGAACGCCTGGGGCACAAGCCCGTCGGGTGCAAAGCCGCAGCTCTTGTTCCAGTCCTCACCGAACTGACGGCTGAGCATGCTCTCCACAACCGCCTGTTTGTAACAGGATTCCTCCCGCAGTTCCACCAGGGCATTGGTATGCTGCTTGATGTAGTTGGTCAGGTCCTTCAGATCCAGCACGGCAGGGTTGATCAGGATTTCACTGGGCATATACCGGCACAGTTCGGTAATCAGCGCCCCGCCCATCTTTTCGTTGTGCAGTTCGGTGGCGTAGGCTTCGCCGGTGGAAATATCAGCAAAGCAGATGCCGGCTTTCCAACCGCCACGCACCTTTTTGGCGTAGATGGAACACAGATAGTTATTCTTGTCCTCCGCCAGCATGCTGCTCTCGATGACAGTGCCCGGAGTCACCACCCGGATAATATCCCGCTTGACCAGGCCTTTGGCGGTGGCGGGGTCTTCCATCTGTTCGCAGATGGCAACCTTGTATCCTTTGGCAATCAGCCTGGCCACATAAATTTCATAGGAGTGAAAAGGCACACCACACATGGGCGCACGCTCTTCCTGGCCGCAGGCTTTCCCTGTCAGGGTCAGTTCCAGCTCCCGGGAAGCCGTCAGCGCATCATCATAGAACATCTCATAAAAATCCCCCACACGGTAGAAGAGGATCTCATTGGGATGCTGCTTCTTGATTTCAAAATACTGCTGCATCATGGGCGATACATTTTGTCCGGCCATGCTTCACACTCCTGGTTCTTTACTCTCTGCCGTTTGCAGGCTCAGTGGCAGCCGCCGCAGGTGGCGCAGCTGCCGGTGCAGCCGCCCTGGGGCGGGTTGACGGTCATGGGATCCCCACCGTTCATCGCGGTGTTGATGATGGCGTCAATGTGGCTGACCAGAGCTTCACACTCCGCCTTGGCGGTGTTGTAGCGCACCATGCCTTCGCTGGCCATGATCTGGCTGTACAGGTCATTGACCCGCTTGTTCAGGTCCGCCACCCGCTCATGGTCGGGAGAAGTCTTGGTGGTTTCGTTGTTCAGGTCCAGACGGGCCAGGTTGAATTCGCCGATCAGATTCTGCAGTTCCTGGTCCATATCGTTTTCACGGCGTGCGGCGTCCAGCTCCAGATAGCGGGGGTCGGTCTGCAGGGCCATAGCAGCTTTCTTGAAGAGATCGATGCAATCCATAATTGTACTCCTTATAATTAAAACTTTTGTATTGGTCTAATGGTTGTGTTGCGTGGGAATTCAGTTCTGCGTGTCGGCCAGTTCACCCAGCAAAAGCGCCGCTCTGGATCCGGTCAGCCGCACTTCGGCATATTCGCCGATCAGCGTGTCCGCACCGGCAAATTCCACTACCAGGTTGTTGTCCAGACGGCCGTTCAGCGTTCCTTCCAGACGGCCGGCGCCCTCCACCAGTACCCGGACAGTCTGCCCGACCAGAGACGCGATGGAAGCGAAGGCGATCTTTTCCTGGGTACGCAGCAGACGGTCCATCCGGGCGGTCTTTTCTTCCCGGGTGATGGGATCCTCCATCTTGGCGGCAGGGGTTCCTTCCCGCTTGGAATAGATGAAGGTAAACAGCTGCATATAGCCCACGGATTCCACCAGGTCCAGCGTCTTCTGGAAATCTTCTTCGGTTTCTCCGGGGAACCCGACGATGATATCGCTGGAGAAGGTCACACCCGGAATTTTGCTTCGGGCATACTCAATCAGCTCATGATACTGCTCCACCGTATAGTGGCGGTTCATCTGTTTGAGAATCCGGTCGCTGCCGGACTGTACCGGCAGATGGATATGCTTGCACAGATGCGGCTGGGCCGCGATGGTATCAATCAGCTTGCGGCTGGCGTCCTTGGGATGACTGGTCATGAAACGGATCTGATAATTCCCTGGCACTTCGCACAAACGAACCAGCAGATCAGCAAAATCGATGGGATTTTCCAGGCCCTTGCCGTAGCTGTTGACGTTTTGTCCCAGAAGCGTGATTTCTTTGTATCCCTGCTCGACCAGCTGCCGGAATTCCGCCAGAATGTCCTCCGGTTCACGGCTGCGCTCCCGGCCGCGGACATACGGCACAATACAATAGGTGCAGAAGTTATCGCAACCGTACATGATGGGCAGCCAGGCCCGAAAGCCGGAATCCCGCCGGATGGGCAGATCTTCCACCACGGCATTGCGGGCTTTGGGATTTTCCAGGTACCGCTTTCCGCGGCGGAACCGTTCGGCCAGCATGGCCGGCAGACGATCGATGCCGTCCACCCCGAACACCAGATCCACATACGGGTAGCTCTTGCGCAGTTTGTCCACGATGTGCTGCTGCTGCGCCATACACCCGCAAACCCCGATCACCAGCTTCGGGTTCTTCTCTTTCAGCTTTTTCAGGGCGCCCACATTGCCGAATACCCGCTGTTCTGCGTGCTCACGAACGGCGCAGGTATTGAACAGAATCAAATCCGCCTGTTCCACGTTATCGCACATGCCAAAGCCCACGTCCATCAGTACGCCGCGGATCTTTTCGCCGTCGTTCACATTCTGCTGGCAGCCAAAGCTGTGCACATACGCCAAAGGCGGTGCATCCTGATATACCGACGCAATCACGGCTGCGGCCTGTGCGTCATGTGTGTAGGTCAGTTTTTCCAAAATTGATCTCCTGCCATTTGATGAAAGTCCAAAAGGGCATACGCCCACATATACCATAATAGTATATCGCACAGCCTAAAAAAGTACAAGATGTATCCAAAAGGATTTTTTGCCGGGCGTCCGGTTGGCGAAACTGCGCGGCAGGTGCTATAATGGGGCCATATTTTGCAAGGAGGCATCCCCCATGAATTTGTATCAGCTGGATTTCAGTCCCACCGGCGGAACCAAAAAGGCCGCCGATGCTCTTTGTGCCGGATTCGGCCTTCCGGTAAGCCGGATCGATCTTTGCAATTCACAAACAAATTTTTCTTCCCTGTCCTTTTCCCGGCAGGATCTTTGCGTCTTTGGAGTGCCCAGTTTCGGCGGACGTGTTCCCGCGCCGGCGGCACAGCGGATGGCCGCGATGCGCGGCAACGGTGCGTTGGCAGTTTTGCTGGTTGCCTACGGCAACCGGGCTTTTGACGACACCCTCATCGAGATGAAGGATCTGGCACAGAAAGCCGGTTTCCGCTGCGTTGCCGCCGTTACCGCCATTGCTCAACATTCCATTGCCCGTTGCTATGCCGCCGGGCGCCCCGATGCGTCCGATGCAAAGGAGCTGGAAGACTTCGGAAAGAACATTCTTGCACACATCAAAGACGATTCACTTCCGGAAGATCTGGCGGTTCCCGGTAACCGTCCCTACCGCGCATTCGGCGGCGTGGGGATGATACCCATGCCCGATGCATCCTGTACATACTGCGGAACCTGTGCCGCTCTTTGCCCCACCCGGGCCATTTCGATCAGTGACCCTGCACAAGTGGATGCCGCACGCTGCATCAGCTGTGTGCGTTGTGTTTCCGTTTGTCCCGAGCACGCCCGCCATGCCGATGCCGCAAAGGTGGCCGCCACCGAAACCAAACTGGCCAAACTTTGTGCCGACCACAAAATCAACGAACTCTTTCTGTGATTTGGCATTTCCTGGAATTTTTTTCGTGTTTTCCTTGACCTTATACCCACTGTATGGCTTATACTGTGCGCGAAAGGACGGTGAACACAGGAATGAACATCAAGGAAGCCGCCAAAGAGAGTGGTGTTTCATCCCAGAACATCCGATTTTATGAGCGTGAAAACCTGTTGCACCCCAAACGCGACCCAAACAATTCATATCGGATTTACTCCCCGGAGGATTTGCGCACCTTGAAGCTGATTCGCATGCTGCGAATGCTGGACATGCCGCTGGAGGAAATCCGCCTGGTTCTGGAACAGAAGACTTCTTTGTCCCAAGCCTTGTCGGAGCAGGAGCAACGGCTGCACGCCAGGGAGAATGAACTGCAATCCGCCATCCGCTTTTGCCGCAATATGCGCAGTTTGTCCTTGTCCGTGGATAAGGTGGATGTGGATGCCTGCCTGCAGAGGATGAAAAAGGAACCGGAACAGACCGGTTTCTTTGCCGATTGGATGCAGGACTACAAGCACGTGGTTGCAGCTCAGCACAGAGAGTTGTTTACATTTGTACCGAACGACGCGGTAACCACACCGCGTGAATTCACGGATGCTCTCCTTGCCTGGGCCGACAGCTGCGACAAGGATATTGTCATTATCAGAGAAAGCATGTATCCTCGTTTTCTTCTGGACGGTGCAGAGTATGAGGCCGAACGTGTATATCGCCGTATAGGGTATCGATATTGCAGCGTGCCCCAGGCTATCATTCGCTGCCGGTTGCGTGATCACAACAGTGAGGACGAATGCGTACCGCCTGTTCGCCGGCGGATCCTGCGCATTCTGCGCTGCGCCTTTCCAGGCACGCTCTTGTTTGTCCTGATCATGGTTCCCAACGCCGGGTGGATTCTGGCAGGTGGTCAGACATGGATGGATTTTATGGGAACTTTGGTATTTGTCTTGGAAATTGCGGCTTTGTGCGGCCTGGGAGCCTGGTATAATTATTATTATCATTTCAACGACCGCACCCGATGAAACAGAAGAACGCCCCGCACTTGGATTGTGAGGGGCGTTCTCTTATTTTCCTTCAAAATACTGACGAATGGTCTGCATACGGTCTTTTTGCGTCACATGGAAAGGGCAGCGCTTGTCGCAGTGTCCGCAGCTGATGCAGGCGTTTGCTTTGACGGACAATTTTCGGTAGTGATCCGCGGCCATCTGGTCGCCGGCACAGGCAAGATCGTAATACTTGTTGACAAGTCCGATGTCGATTCCCGCCGGGCAGGGCTGGCAATGATTGCAGTACACACAACTGCCGGTCACCTCTTTCGGGGTGAAGCGAGCAATCAGGGAATAATCTTTTTCTTCGGGGTCGGCCTGCAGAAATCCTAGCAGATCCCGCAAGTCCTGCATACCACGAACACCGGGAACAACCGACAGCACCCCGGGACGGTCCATGGCATATTGCAGGCATTGAAAGGGCGTCATGGCAACGCCAAAAGGAGAGGTAGAGGCGTCCAAAAGTTTGCCGCCGTGGAAGGGCTTCATCACCGAGACGCCCACTCCCAATGCCTGACACCGCTGCAGAAGCTGTGCGCGTTCCGAGATAGTGCCGATGCCCAGTTCGTCCCCCTGCTCCAAGTCATACGCCGGATTGAGGGAGAACATCATCATATCCATAAGACCGGTATCCAGCGCCCGCTGGGCCACCGCCGGTGTGTGGGAAGAAAATCCGATATGCCGGATGCGCCCCTGACCTTTCAATGCCTGCAAATATGCCAGCACACCGGAATCCATCAATTCTTCCAGGTCTTGCATCTCATCCACGCAGTGCAAAAAACCAAAGTCAGCGTATTCGGTACCCAGCATTTCCATTTCCCATTGGAAAGTCCGGCGGATTTCTTCCGGATTTCTTGACCAGCCGTACTCCCCTTCTTCATTATATACGGCGCCAAAATGCAGCTGAAAGAAAACCTGCTCCCGACGTTCCCGAATAGCCTTGCCAAACGGCTCATACACACCGGCCCCGCCGGCGCAAAGATCAAAAAAGTTGATGCCGTTGTCAACGGCAAGCCGGACCGCCGATTCGATTTCCTCGGCCGGTGCCTGCTGGATGCCTCCCAGGCCAAGCCCCAAAGTGCTGAAACGCTCTTTCTCCTCCCCATGCGGAAGTCTGCGATATTGCATTGTACTGCCTCCCCCGACTGGCCGCCAGGCGGCCTTTTGCTTTTATTGTAGCGAAGAAGCACTGCAATCGGAAGAATATTTTTGGCTGCACTGTATCAACCGCAGGTTGACAGTTTAGCAGGAGCTTGCCGTCATCATGCGGATGATGGTTTTGTCTGTTTCCCGCATTCCTTCCCGGGCAAGAGCTCCGATGTTGCGGATGTTGTTTTCCACGCCCTTGGTCACAATCCCATCGCCGCTGTAAAACTGTGTTCCATGCGCCTGCATCTGCATACCCAACAGGCCCGCTTCCACCGCCGATGCGATCTTGGCCGCGCAGCTGGCCTTGGCGCCGTCGCAGATGATGCCGGAATCCATGGCAATTGCATTCACAATGGTGTGGGAAATCTCATTATACCTCCCGCCGTGCAGATAACATACACCCGCACCGGCCCCCACGCCAGCTGCCACCGCGCCGCAGAAGGCACTGAGCTTGCCGATTCCGGTTTTGATGTGGATGGTCACCAGGTTGGAAACTGCCAGGGCCCGGTACAATTGCGCCCGGTCCGCCTGCAGCTGCTTTGCATATACAATGACGGGCAAGGACGCCGTCAATCCCTGGTTGCCGCTGCCCGAGTTGATGACAACGGGAAGTTCGCAACCGTTCATGCGGGCGTCCGAACCGGCGGCAGCCAGGGCTTTGGCGCGATTGTGCACATCATCGCCGTATGCCTGCAACAGGATGCGGCCGATATTGGCACCATAGTTTCCACGCAGGCCTTCCTCGGCAATGGCCGTGTTGTAGTCAATCTGACGCTGCAGCACGTCCTGTACGTCTTCCGGGTTCAGCTCGTCGGCAAACGTGATAATCCGTTCCACGCTCAGCAGACTGCGGTCAGTGCCTTTGGCCGGCTGTTCTTCATTGCAGGGCCGGTCCAGCTTGGTCTGTCCGTCCCGCTCCACCCGCACTACGTTGGTGTGGCCGCCTACCAAGCGGACCCGGGCGGTGTGTCCCCCTCCTGCCACGGTGACATCGATATCCAGCAAGAAGGGACTGTCTGCCTGGGTGACCGTGATAGGGGTATGCTCGCGCCAATCGGCAAGTTCGGATTGCCGTTCCGGGGTAACGTCGGCCAGCACTTCCAGTTGTCGCCCGGCATCACCGGCAACCGCACCGGCCGCCACCGCCGCTTCGATGCCGCGCATACCTCCGGTGTGGGGAACCACCACACTCTTGACGTTCTTGATGATGTTGGCGCTGACCGCAACCGTGACCATCTGGGGCAGGCGCCCCAATTCCTGCCTGGCCAGCGCCGCTGCATAGGCCAACGCAATGGGCTCGGTGCATCCCATGGCGGGAACCAGCTCTTCCCGCAAAATATCAATGTATGCCTGGTAGATTTCCGGCGTCATTTCTTCTTGCATATCCTTCCTCCGCCTTTGTCCATATTTCGCCGCTATTATACTATAGATAACCATAAAAATCAAAACCGGCCTTGCAGCCTTGGGGCATGGTTGTATAATAAAAAGTAAGAAACCATCACACCCGTCCGGGAGGGATACCTGTGCAGCAGACCACCTTATTTGAACAAAACACCCCGCAGCCTCTGGCAGCCCGGCTGCGGCCGCGCACGTTGGAGGAATATGTGGGGCAAACCCACCTGTTGGGGCCGGGGAAAGTTCTGCGGCGGCTGATTGAGAGCGACCAGATTTCTTCCATGATTTTTTGGGGCCCGCCGGGGGTGGGCAAAACCACCCTGGCCCGCATCATTGCCAACCGCACCAAGGCCGCTTTCATCGATTTTTCGGCCGTGACCAGCGGGATCAAGGAAATCCGGACGGTAATGCAGCAGGCAGAAGAAAACCGTCGTTTCGGTGAAAAGACCATCCTGTTCGTAGACGAGATCCATCGTTTCAACAAGGCGCAGCAAGATGCCTTCCTGCCCTTTGTGGAGAAGGGCAGCATCATCCTGATCGGTGCCACCACCGAAAACCCGTCCTTTGAGATCAACGGCGCTCTTTTGTCACGATGCAAGGTGTTTGTACTGCAGGCTCTGAAAACCGAGGACCTCGTCACCCTTTTGCAGCGGGCTTTACGGGATGAGCGCGGATTCGGAAATCAGGTGGTCCATATCGATCCGGATCTGCTGGAGGCATTGGCTGTCTTCGCCAACGGAGACGCCCGTACAGCTCTTTCTACCCTGGAGATGGTCGTGCTGAACGGCGAGGTCAATGCCGACGGCAGCATCACCGTCAGCAAGGAAACGCTGGAACAATGCACGGAGAAAAAGTCCCTGCTGTATGACAAGAACGGTGAGGAACACTACAATCTGATTTCCGCACTGCACAAGTCCATGCGAAATTCTGATCCGGATGCCGCTGTATATTGGCTTGCCAGAATGTTGGAAGCGGGCGAAGACCCCTTGTATGTGGCGCGGCGGGTCATCCGTTTTGCCAGCGAGGATGTGGGCCTGGCTGACCCCCGGGCACTGGAACAGGCCGTGGCGGCCTATCAGGCCTGTCATTTTCTGGGGATGCCGGAATGTACGGTACACCTGACCCAGGCCGTGGTGTACATGTCCATGGCCCCCAAATCCAACTCGCTATACAAGGCATATGAATATGCCAAAAGTGATGCGGTCCGTCAGCTGGCGGAACCGGTTCCCCTTGTGATCCGAAACGCCCCCACAAGACTGATGAAGGATCTTTCCTATGGCAAGGGATACCGGTACGCCCATGATGAGCCGGACAAGCTTTCTGCCATGCAGTGCCTGCCGGACAGCCTGCAAGGCCGGGAATACTACGAGCCCACCGAGGAAGGGTTGGAATCCCGGTATAAAACCCGGCTGCAACAGATCAAAAGCTGGAAAAAGGAACATCAGCCATAATTCTGGTTTTGTCCCAAAACAAAAACGCGTCCCCTGTGCCGGTCCGATGAGTCGGCACAGAAGGCGCGTTTTTTATTGGGCTGTTCTGACGGATTTACGATGCAGAGTTAGCGTAATCGTCCTCGCCGCCCACAGGATTTTCGGCAATGATATCCGAACTGTCGCTGTCGGAATCGGCCGTTTCTTCGGTGGCGGCTTTCAGGGTGTCCTTGGTATAGGCAAAGGCAGAGCGATGATCCGCATCCACCTCATACACCACTCCGCCTGCATGGCTGGAGCGCATATAGCAAAGATCGCTGTCATCCGCGCACAAATCGCCGAAACTGCAGGTGATGGTGGTTCCGTCGGTGCCCACCAGGGTCACCACAGCCTGGGGCTCATCCAGGCCATAGGTACTGTTGTCCTCGGGCTGAGTGATGGACATTTCGGTGGTCATATCACAGATGGTCGAAGCCATTTTCTTGACAATATCCTGATCCACCGCATAGTCCGGGTCGTCCTGCAGTGTCCAGGTTCCGTCGTTCTGGGCAAAGGTCAGAATTTCTCCGGAAGTTTCCACGGTCATGGTGGCGACATCATCCGTATCCAGGTCCACCACGTCCTGTTCCGCATACAGATCCTTCGCGGTCTTTACCAGACCGGACAGATCTGTGGCATCAATGGTATAGATGTGATCATTCCAGCTGACCTTGGCATAATACGCTTCGGTGATGGAATTTTCCGCGCCGATGGTGACCGTATAGACACCGGAAGCTGTCTCTGCGGTGGCGGTTTCAGAAGAAGCGGTTTCCGCCGAGGCAATGTCGGCCCCGTCCGTTCCCAAGGTGAAGACCAGCGTGGGATTGTCCAGGCCCATGTCCTCGTTTTCGGTTCCGGCGCCCAAATCACGGAGAGCCTGCAGACCGGTATACTTTTCCAACAAGGAAGAAACCGTGTCCTGATCCAGCGGCAAGGTCGGGTCCTGTTCCAGATACCATGCCTCATCCTCATCCTGAAGCAAGGTGGCATCCGTCTCGTCGTTGCGGTAAGCCAAAGCGGTTACCGTGCTGGTATCGAAGTCAAACAGGGGCACACCGGTTTCCTCTTCCTCGTCCAGGTTGCTCAGGATGATGAGTGCCACACCGAGAATCACAACCACCGCGGCGAGAATGGCCAGGGGCAGATATTTCTTTGCTTTCATTGGCAGATCCCTCCTTAACGACGGCGGCGCACGATGGTGACAAACACACCGGCCAGCAGGAAGCCCAGCGGAATAATGAACACAAACAGCAGGCCCAAGGGGGTGACCAGTCCGCTGGGAACAGACAGCGTTTCGGCGCTCATGCTCTTGGCGTCAATCACCACGCTGTTTTCTTCCCCGTTCATCCAGTTTGCAATGCTGCCCAGCAGCTGCGCGTTGCCGCCGGACACAGCGGAATTGATCTCGTCCAGGAAGACATTGCCGCAGTTGATCCACACGATCTTGGCGCCGGAATCGGAATCCTCGGCAGCAACCGCCAGATCAAAACTGCCTTCGGGGTCGTTGTCACCCTTCTGCAGGGTCGTTGCGGTCTCATAATCCAGCATGGAATAGGCGCTGTCAGAGGTGGAGAGTAGCTTGGTATAGGTGATATTGGATGTGGTCTCGGCGGTTTCATCCGTCTGGGTATCGTCGGTATCGTCCGCCGTCACAATGCCCTGGGCGGTGGGCGCAAACACATACATGCCGTCTGTCATGCCAGACGTGATGGTATTGGTTTTGATCTGCGGCAGCAGATAGGTGCCGGCATACCGGTATGCATAATAGTTGGGGTCGGTTTCTACCAGCAAACCGGACTGGCGTTCCATGCCGTATTCCGCCAGAACCGCGTCCAGGTTGGGCGTGTCGTACAGAAGGCTGGTGGTCACGATCACCTTGCCGCCATCGGCCAGGTAACCCCGCAGTGCATCCGCATCCAGCTCACTGAAATCCGCCTGGGGCACATTGATGAGCAAAGCGTCGGCATCCTCGGGAATTTCTCCGGTGTTCAGGTTCAGTTCGGACACGGTAACACCGGCATTGCTGAGAGTGTCGGTAAAGTCGCTGCCCAAAGAGCTCTCACCGTGCCCGGTCAGCGCATACATCGTGTAGGTGTTTTCCCGGGTTACCTGGGCAATGGCCGTGGTCAGCGCATTTTCGGCGTCAAAATCCATGGTGGAGGAGTAGTAATCGGTGTAGCTGTAGGAATACATGTCATTGTAATCCACCACCGTATGGTTGTCACCGCATACAATGATCACACTGTTGCTGCTGGCGTCTCCGGCATCATACTGATCCGCAAAGGTGGGATACAGTGCCGGGTCACGCTGCTGCCAGGTAAAGTGGGAACTCTCGCCGGCGTACCGGTCCAGAATCCGGCTGATATTGGTATCCTCGTTGCCCGTTTCCGCCAGGAAATAAGCGGTCACGTCCTTGTCCAGAGACTTCATCATGCTGACGGTGGTCTCACTCAGGGTGAACATCTGGCCGGTGGAAATGTCGAACTCGGTGTACTTGGTGGGAATGGCGTTCACAACCAGGTTCAACAGGATCACAACCACCAGAACAATGGCCGTCAGTACGCTGGCGTAAGCACCGGAATGGAGCATGCGGCGCCGGCTGACGCGCTGTGCTTCGGTAGGCTGTGCAGCCGGAGTGTGGCCGGAGGGCTTTTTGCCAAATTTGAATTTCATGCTGAATCCCCCTCCCCTATCAGTTCCAGCGGCGCCGTTCCAGCGCCTGACCGGTCAAAAACAAAAACAATCCAATGACGGACAGATAATACACAATGGTGGAAAGGCTGAACATACCGCCCACAAAGGTTTCAAAGGGGGGTGAACAGAGCCAGCGCATCCAGAATACTGTTGAAAGCGCTGAGCAGCCAGGCCGGACGCAGCTGGAACAGCAGGATCAGCACGACGGCGCCGCCGCAGAAGATCCCGCAGCCCACCGTGAGACTTTTGCACAGAAGCCCGATCAGGACAGAGGCCAGCGCCAGAACAATGCAGAACACGATAAACGCCAGCGTATTGCCGGAGGTGAACAGCGACTGCACACTTTCCATCAGATAGGCAATCAGCAGCACGCCGAAGGTGGCCAGATACGCAATGATCTGATTTTCGGTCAGGACCGAAATGAAGGTCCCCACCGCAATGCAGGAAGCTCCCAGCAGGAAATACGCCAACAAGGTGGAGTAGGCGTTGACCAGCGAAACGGTACCGAAAGCCGTAAGGATCAACGGCATGATACAGGCCACCGCCATGGGCACCGCAAAGACCACCAGCTGTGCCAGGTATTTGCCCATCACAATCTGGGGAATGGTGACGGGGCTGGTCAGTAACAGCTGATCCGTCTTGTTGCGTCGTTCATCTGCAAAGCTGCGCATGGACAACGCCGGCAGAACAAACAGCATAACCAGCGTGGTGGAATACAGAATGATGGAAAAATCTGATGTACCGTAAATCAGGCAGTTGGCGCTGTAATAGAGGCCGATAAAGGCCAGAATGACGCCGATCACAACATACCCGATCATGCTGGTAAAATAGCTTCTGGTTTCACGCTTGAAAATTGCCAGCATACCTCAGTCCCCCTCCTTCTCATCCGGCTGCTCCGCCTGCGGTTGGACGGGTGCTTCTTCCGGTTCCGCCGTCTGCTCGGTTTCCCCGGCAGGCAGTGCCTTTTCTTCGGGTTCGGTGCCGGCCTCGTCAGGATGATCGGTTTCAGTCAGCTGCAGGAACACGTCCTCCAGGCTCAGGTTCTGACTGCTCAAGCTCAGCACCGGGCATCCGGCTGCCGCCAAAGCGGCCGACAATGCGGCACGCAGGTCGGCACCGTCGGTGCTGGTGGCGGTAAAGCTGACCTCGTCCGCCTTCTCCGCCGTCACCCGCAGATCTGTCAGGCCGGGCACGCTCTGGGCCGCCTGCAGAACCGCTTCCTTGCTGCCCTGTGCCGTGGCCGAAATCACGCCCTTTGCCGCCAGTCGGGCCGCCAGCTCTTCCGGCGTGCCCTGGGCTGCCAGCTTGCCGTTGGAAATAATCAGGACACGGTCACAGACGGTCTGGACCTCGCTCAGAATGTGGCTGGACAGAATGACCGTATGGGTTTTGCCCAGATCATGGATCAGAGAACGAATCTCAATCATCTGGGCGGGGTCCAGACCGACGGTGGGTTCGTCCAGAATGATGATGTCCGGGCTGCCCAGCAGAGCCGCCGCCACGCCCACACGCTGGCGGTAGCCCTTGGAAAGATTGCGAATCAGTCGGGTCTGCATTTCCTGCAGTCCCGCACGCTCCGACGCGCGGGCCACATCGGCGGCGCGATCGGCTTTTTTCTTCACGCCTTTCAGTTCCGCCACAAAGTCGAGATATTCTCCCACCGTCATATCCGTATACAGCGGCGGCAATTCCGGCAGATACCCGATGCAGGCCTTGGCGGCCTGGGGGTCTTCCTGGATATCATGGCCGTTGATGGTCACCGTGCCGCTGGTGGGCGACAGATAGCCGGTAATGACATTCATGGTGGTGGACTTGCCTGCACCGTTGGGGCCAAGCAAGCCGTAAATGCAGCCGTCATCAACCGTGAAGCTGATGTCATCGACCGCCACATGCGAACCGTACCGCTTGGTCAGATGGCTGACTTCGATCAAGATGCACACTCCCCTTTTGTATTTTTCGGGCATGAATGCCCGTCTGGATGTCCGTATGTGATTATAGGCCCCTTTTGTGAAAATTGTGGAATAGAGTTTTGAATATCTGTGAAAATCGCCGGAACCAGCCAAAACAAAAATCGGGCAGGAGCCCTGCACTCTATGCAAGGTCCTGCCCGACCGGGCTTTTGAAACGCTTGTAACGGATTGGTTCAGTGGGCGGCGATGGCATCCGCAATGCGCATGGCCACCTCATCTTTGCTCATCAGAGGCAGCTGTTCGGCCCCGTCTTTTGTAATCAGTGTAACCACGTTGGTGTCCACGCCGAAACCGGCCCCGGGAGTTTTCAGATTGTTGGCGACGATCATATCCATGTTCTTCTTGTGAAGTTTGACCGAAGAGTTCTCCAGCAGATGCTCAGTTTCCATCGAGAATCCGCAGACAAACAGCCCTGTCGGTTTATGAGCCCCGATCCACCCCAGAATATCCTGGGTGCGTTCCAGCTGCAGGGTCAGCTCCCCGTCGGATTTCTTGATCTTGTGATCAGCCACCTGCGCCGGGCGATAGTCCGCCACAGCGGCGGCCATCACCAGCGCGTCTGCCTGCGCAGAATATTTCTGGACCTTCTCAAAAAGATCCTGGGCGGTGGTGAAAGGAACCATATCCACAAAGGGGACCGGCCGCAGGGCAGTCTGAGCGCTTAGAAGGGTCACCTGTGCGCCGCGCAGCATACAGGCGCGGGCAATGGCATAGCCCATCTTTCCGGTGGAATGGTTGGTGATATACCGCACAGGATCCATGGGCTCGCTGGTCGCGCCGGCCGTCACCACAATTTTCTTTCCTGCCAGGTCCTTTTTGCAAGCCAGTTCCCGGTCCACATAATCCAGCAGGACCTGTTCTTCCGGCAAGCGCCCGCTGCCCACATCGCCGCAAGCCAGCATACCGGAACCGGAAGGAATCACCGTGAATCCGTAATGGCGCAGCGTGGCGATATTATCCTGGGTGATGGGGTTTTCCAGCATGTGGGTGTTCATGGCCGGCGCCACCAGCTTGGGACAGGTGGCTGCCAGCGTGACGGTGGTCAGCATATCGTCGGCCAGACCGTGGGCCAGTTTGGCAATCACATTGGCGGTGGCCGGTGCAATCAGCATCAGATCCGCCGCATTGGCCAGGGACACATGGGCCACATCGTATTGAAAATTGCGGTCAAAGGTATCCACAATGCAGCGGCGGTTGGTCAAAGTCTCGAAGACCAGCGGCGCAATGAATTCGGTGGCATGCTTGGTCATCAGTACATGCACCGCAGCGCCGCGCTTGGCCAGCGCATGGGCTACGTTGGGCATTTTATAGGCGGCAATACCGCCGGTAATGCCCAGCACAATCGTCTTGCCCTGCAGGTCTTTTTCCATGGTTGGGTCCTCCCGTTTGTTCTGCGTTTCTTCGCAGGTGTTATCGGTATTTATTATAGGTTGGTTTGACTTCATTGTAAAGGCTGGTATAATCAGATTATATCACACAGAAACGGGGCAGACACATGATTCTGGCAGTCGACATCGGCAATACCAACATCTGTATCGGAGGGCTGGACGGGCACAAGCAGCTCTTCAGTTTCCGCATGGTGACCAGACCGCGCTGTACACCGGACGAATATACGGCTGAAGTTCGATTTCTGCTGCGCCGTGTGGGCTTTTTCTCTGAACAGTGCACCGGCGCCATTTTATGCAGTGTGGTGCCCGCCCTGAGCGAGCCCCTGGCCCAGGCCATACGCCGGGTGACCGGTCACGATCCCATGCGGGTCAGCCACATGCTGGATACCGGCCTGCAGTTTGCGGTGGACAGTCCCGAGCGGATAGGCCAGGACCGCATTGCCGATGCCGCTGCTGCGGCGGCGCTGTATCCCCTGCCCTGTATGACGGTGGACCTGGGCACTGCCACCACCTACAACGTCATTGATGACCGGCGGCGTTTTCTGGGCGGTTTCATCGTTCCCGGCGTACAGACCAGTCTGCGGGCCATCAGCGCCGGCACCGCCCAGCTCCCGCCCATCGCCCCCGAAGCCGCCGATCATCTGATTGGCCGCAACACGGTGGAATGCCTGAACAGCGGTGCCGTGTTCGGAACCGCCGCCATGATGGAAGGGCTGGCTGACCGTGTGGAAACGGAATTGGGGCAGCCGCTCACGGTGGTGGCCACCGGCGGACTGGCCCGTGGAATCATTCCCTGCTGCCGCCGGAAGGTCTTGTACGATGCCGATCTGCTCTTCAAAGGGCTTTCGGTACTGTATCGCCGCGCAAATTCCTGAAGTCAAAATAAAAACCGATGCTCCTCATTGAAGAAGTGAACTGCCCCAGAATTAGTAGACATGAATAAAAAGACCCTCGTGTAGTGGGGACCTTAACAGGACTGGCGAAGCGTA
>PPYE01319915.1_pt1 | contig 84026 bp, 68 predicted proteins | sample 1559881 | NCBI WGS metagenome assembly PPYE01 (sample SAMN08240022, study PRJNA423297) | Human gut metagenome, whole genome shotgun sequencing project. | reverse complement strand
CAAGAAAAAAATAGTAAATGTCATTTTGATACTTCCCAAAACCTTAAATTATTTTAGCGGACACCAGTACAAATATGCGACTCTACATCACTTCTTCTTAAACTGCCTCACCTGCTTCGTAAACGATCTTTCACACTGCCGTTTTTCATGTTCGGATGCAGAGAAATGCCATGCTTCTTTACGTAGTTTGAGGAAACTTTCGTACACATCTCTTTCCAGACTGCCGTTTTCCACAGCTTCGATAACCACACATCCCGGTTCGCTGGTATGTGTGCAGTCCATGAAGCGACACGAATGTTCAAGTTCGGAAATGTCCATAACGGCAGCCAACGAATCGGAACTGCCGCCCGTAACGCCGAACTCTCTTACTCCCGGAGTATCGATCAGTATTCCCGAACCCTCTAGTAAAACCATTTCGCGACGTGTGGAGGTATGCCTGCCCTTCCCCGTCGAATCGCTGACAGCGGAAGTTTCCAAAAGTTCTTTTCCACATAGGGCGTTTACCAATGTACTTTTTCCCACGCCCGAAGAACCGGTAAAAACGATTGTCTCACCCTGTTTTATAAGTTCACGCAGAGCGGTAATCTTTTCAGGAGCATGCACGCTGGTGATGAATACCGGCATCTTATCAGACAAATGTTTCAATGCTTGTGTGATCTCCACCTCATTAAATCCCAGATCGGCTTTGGTGAGTACCAATACGGGAGTAATATCTTCCTCCACAATCTGAACCATAAAACGCTCAATACGCCGCACGTTGAAATTCGAGTTGAGACTCTGCACAATAAAAGCGATATCGACATGAGCGGCGATTGCCTGTTTGCCCGATACAGTTCCGCTTTTCTTTCTGTACAGGGTTTTGGTACGGGGTAGGATATCGAAGATGATTCCTTTGTCGTGGTCGGTCGGCTGAAAGATAACCCAGTCGCCCGTGCAAGGATATTCCCCCGGCGATTTACCGAACAGTATATTGCCCGTTAATTCGCACTGAAATATGCCTTCTTCGGAAATAATTTCGTAACAGGTTTTATGTACTACTGATACACGACCGTGAGAAAAATTACTGAATGATGAAGATTGTTTTTGTTGGTACAAGGTAGTGTTCCAACCATATAATGATAAATTATTCATTGCTATAAAAATTTAGAGACTGCTTATGTCTGTTTAAATGTCACCAGAATAAATTGAATAGAAATAAACTTATAAATTCAAAGTCTTATTCAAACCTATTTAAACTGATGAAAATAATGTTTTACTTAATTTATAATTGGAAGATGAGAGATTTATCTACACCTCATAATCTCCAGCCGAACAGTCTTACTATAAAAGTGACCAATACACTACATCAATATCAATCTGACAAGTTGCCACCTGCCGGATTTAATGCGAATGTAACGTGTAAACCGTTCGGAATTAAGCAATTATTCCCGTCGCTAAATGATTATATGTGAATAATTTAGTTGTCAAACAGTGCAAAGATACAATCTTTATCGGAATTTCGGGTGTTTTTATGGGATTATTTGCCTGCTGTAGAGATGCAAATATGCGTCTCTACATTGCCCCGTGTGCTCACTATTCTTTTGTATGTCCGCAATAAGGGCATACAATCCATTGACTCTTTAATTTGCTTTCACATTGGCTGCATATATAAACTTCGTCGACTAAGGATTTGAGCGAAGCGTTGGTTTTCCGGGTATATATATCCGGTATTTCTTTGAGAAAACTTGATTCGTTTCCCTTTTCGGTGATCAGGAAAAGTTCGTCTTTAGCTCTCATAATGGCTACATAAAACAGTCTGCGTTCTTCTTCGAGCAACAAATCGTGGTTTGTTTTCTTGATAACCTGAAAAATACGGCCTTCCATTCATATATCAGGAAATCCACCGCTACCTTCGGTGAGTCCGATAATAAAAACAACCTTTGCTTCCAGTCCTTTAACAGCGTGAATGGTTTTTGCCTGAACGAGAATGCTCTCCTGCCGGAATTTGTCTAAATAGGGACGGAACATTTTACTCCGGCAGTAAAGGAAGAGTATATCATCACGACTGAAACCGTTACTGAGCAGTTCTTCGACTTTACGGACACAAAACTGTACATTATCTTCGAGATTATTGCCCCAATAAATAACGATTCTCTTCTCGGATCTTTTCGACGCTTTCACGTCTTTATCTACCTTGTATTTATTGTACTTTATTACTTCATTGCTTGCGTCTACTATGTTCTGCGCGCTCCTGTAATTGAGGTTTAATGTTATGATTTCGGTATTTTCGAAATGTTTCGGGAAATCTATGATATAGCTTACGTTCGAACCTCTAAAACCGTAAATGCTTTGCCAGTCGTCTCCTACACAAAACAATTGTGTTTGAGTGGTAAGAAGCAGTTTTAAAAGTTCGACCTGAATGTTGTTTACATCCTGAAACTCGTCTACCAATATGTATTGGTGTTGTTCTTATAGAGAGAAGTTGTTCTGGAGATCAGGTCGTTGAAATCGAGATAGGATTTGTCGGTACAATACTCCATGTATTTTTTACGATGGGGATTGCCAACTGATAAAAGCCGCGTACTCTTTCGTGCTGATCCTGATTTGCGTTAGTCAGAACTTCATCGGTATCAAGATTTTCGACTTTAATCATATCGGTTATCCGCATCACTTAGGTTACAAAGTCCTTAACCGACTCGTGATATCCGTTGAATTCTTCTTTAAAATCCAGCGATATTGATTTATGGTAGCTGATAGGCAGTCGCTTACGGAAAATCTTGTCTAATGTATGATTGAACAGAGCCGAATCTTTTGTCATGCTTTCGAAGGTTTTCACGTAGAGGATTTTTCCTTTTTTGAATTGTTCTTCTTTATCGCGCACAGGATGACTTTTCTCGCTTATATGTTCTATGTATACGTTGGCTTCGGGCACGTAAAAATCGGGATGAAAGGCAAAGTCTTTTACGATCAACAGTGGTTCGTACTGGTATTTTATGCTGTAGCGGTAGAGCCAGGCGGCAATAAACTGCTCGGACTTGGAACGAACCCATGTTCCGTCGAGTGTGGTAAAGTATTTTTCGTCTTCGTATAAATGTTCTTGAAACTTATTGAGGTGTATTTTATCTACGATATAGTCTAAGATATAGCGTTTGAGATTGAGTAAGTAGGCAGTGTTTTCGCAAGCTTCGATCAACAGTTTGTAGAAAATTTCGAATGCGGTTTCGGGAGCTGAGTTCAGGGATAATTCTTCGTCGCCTTTTTTTATCTTCGCTGATGATCTTGAACTTGTTGTCGAACTCATTAACACCGTAATTGCGCAAAACATTGTAGCAAAAACAATGAAAGGTTTTTATGGTCAATCCGTCTATCCATTTGTATTTTTTCTGATACAGCGCTCTTTGTTAATTAACATCGGTTTTACGGATTCGGGGATTGTTCAGTGTTTTTTCGTACTCGCCTGTTTTGTCAGCAGGAATAATTAAGCGGGCAATCATTTCGTTAGCGGCGTTCTTCGTAAATGTTATCGCTAAAATATTGGAGGATTGAACGCCTTTTTCTTCGATCAGGTAAATGAGTTTTTGCAAAAATGTTTTTGTCTTTCCCGAACCTGCCCCGGCTCACACCAGAATGCGTCTGCTCTCGCAGACAACCGCTTCGCGCTGTTTCGCATTGAGTGCGTTTAACTTGGATGCAGTCATTTGGCTACCTCCTTTTTATTGCGGGAAAAGTTATCCCGGATACGTTTATTAGTAAGGTTATCACCGAAATGATTCTCTCTGATATAGTTCTTTTTGATATGACTTACCCCGATATATCTATTTCCGGAATATTTGCCGTCTGAAATAATATCCGCAATAAGAAGCTGTGTTTTGGATGCTTCTTCAAGAGAAAGTATGGCGTATCGTTGTCTATTGCCGGGTAAACAAGTAATTGAGTTTTTCATCATTTCTTTGTTTGTATAATTGGATAGGATAAATGTACAAAAAAAAATATTGATATTCACTTTTGATGTCTAAATTATAGATTTACAGTGGGTAAGTATTGTAGTTTATCCGGAATACCGCCTTAATGAGTTTGTTAAATATTAAAGAAGAATTGAGTAAATGTTGAATGGGTATTAGATAAACATTAAATAAATATCTAATAGGTAATCAGTAGTACAAAATATCTTTGTACAGCGTTTCCAGTTTTTTACGAAGATATTTTACTGCATAATGTTTGCGTGATAATCCTGTATTGGTGCTTACTCCGGTCATTGCCGCAACTTCTTTAACGGAAAGTCCGTTCATTTCCATCATTTCGAATACTTCGCGCTGCTCAGGAGGAAGTTCGGAAAGGGCGTTTTCGAGTTCCACCCATACCAGAGAGCGCATGTATTCCATTTCGGGTGTCGATTCGGAAGAGTCACCACCGAAAAGTACTTCTGAGAAATCGGATAATACGCTTTCGTCTTCATCTTCGTAACGGGAAACGGGCATTTCTTCTTCCTGTTTCTTGCGTTGTTTGTTAATGATGGTGTTACGGGCTACTCTATACAGCCATGCAGTAACTTGTTCGATGGGGTTAAGTGTATTCTCCAACGCCTTGATGAACTGGTAGTAAACATCCTGAAGTATGTCGTCGGCATCTTCTTTATTGCTTACCCGCTTGCGGATAAAGGATTGCAACCGTGATTCGTTCTCGGCTATCAGTTTCTCAACTTCTGCCGATGGTTTCTGGTTACTCATGGGTATTGTCGGTGTGGGGAGTTTCGGGGTGTGAGGTTTCTGTGTGCGGGTTGTCACAGTGCACATGATCGAAAGGATTTCCGCCCCAATGTCTACGTTTGTTCATGAAAAATTCTCTACGACGGTTTATAAATTCTTTGCGTTCTTCAGGTGACATTTTCATCCATTTTTCCCGAATGGGATTGCTGTGTCCATGATGCATACCGCCTCTCATCATCATGCCATGACCGAATCTGCCGAAACCGCCAAACAACATACGTGCGAGTACAAATAGGCCTAATGCTTGCCAGAAGTTGATTGCTGCCAGTCCGAAGATCGCCGGAATCAACGCATTCCATAAAAGCATTACCGCAGTGCTAATAGCTGCAACAACGATAAGTATTAAAATTATTATTTTCAGTCCTCTTGCTTTCATAACGTTTTTATTTATTAGTAATGTTTTAAGATTGATTTGAGTTTATTTTGAAAGTACTTCAATTGCTATGCATTTTCTTTTAAAATACTTCTTCTTGTAGGATTAGTAAATTCTCACCATGCTACCTGTTGAATGCCTGGCGGCGTTTATTCATAAACTCTTCTTTCTCTTGGGGCGTTTTTTTTATCCATTCCAGACAGCGTTCGTCCATACTTTCTACCGTAAAGCGGTCTTTGTTATGAAATTCCTTCATACGGTTCTCCATTTCGTCCATCATTTCCATTTTCTTGTTCATGAAGTCTATCTTTTCGCTATCGGTCATTTTATTCCATTCTTTGCGAAACTTTTTCCGTGCGTCCATTCTTTCTTCGCATCCGAAGTGTCTTCTTCCAAAGAAGCCCATTCCAAAATCTTTCATTGTTATACTTATTTGTTTTTGTTATTTATAATTTTATTATCTCTTGATAGAGCGCTCTATTACTAATGACAACCGAGAGTAATAAATATTTTAAGGGGGAGCAAAAAAATGAATGCTAACCGGTGTTTTTTTTGATTTTTTATTTATCAATTACTCCCCCATCACACAAATTAAATGATTACTTTTGAAACAAAATAGAAACCGATATTACAATGAAAAAATATATTTTATCTCTGCTGGTCATTTTCGCAATCGTTACTGTATGTTCTGCCCAAAATAATCCAGAAATCAAGGTTGCCGACGATATTTCGCTCTACCGGCTAACGGATAAAACGTATATACACGTCACCGCCTTTCAAACACAGAATTGGGGCAGAGTGTATGCTAATGGTATTCTTCTCATTGACAATGGCGAAGCTTTTATACTCGATACTCCATGGGACAACGAACAGACGGAAGAGCTATACTCATGGCTTGCTGATTCGATGGGTGTGAAGGTTACGACTGTCATTCCTAATCACTGGCATGAAGACTGCATGGGTGGTCTTGAGTTTCTCCACTCGAAAGGTGTACACTCGGTTGCTAATCAAATGACGATTGATATTGCACGGAAAAACGGGTTGCCTGTACCTCAACAGGGTTTCAACGATTCGTTTACTTTGAATCTTCACGGAATTGAAGTGATTTGTTACTATCCCGGCGGCGGTCATGCTACGGATAATATTGTGGTATACATTCCTTCGGAAAAGTTATTATTTCCCGGATGCTTTTCAAAAGATATGAAAGCGACCAATCTGGGGAATGTGGCAGATGGTGATGTAAATACGTGGGGAGAAGCGATTGATAGAGTGATGGAAAAGTTTCCTGATGCGGAGATTGTGGTTCCGGGACATGGCAAAGCAGGGGGAAGGGAGTTGTTGAGGCACACGAAGGAATTGCTGGAAAAGAATAAAGAAAAGTAATCAGATAACTTAATATAAAGCCCATCGGCCGTCTATAAAACAGACAACCGATGTTATATATAGCAAGTTTTTATTCTGCAAATACTCTAATTTCCACTTTACAAAGTAATATCAATAGTCAAAGAAACATCAAGAATACCTCCACTATAAATATCAGCCTCACTTAATACCATCTCTTTTCTATATTTAAGTCCAGTAGAAAGTATTTCGGCTGTAACCACAATCTTATCTCCGGGATTTACATAAAGCTTTTCTGAAATATCTTCTGGACATAAATAATCATGAATTAGGGCTTGTCCATTACCAAACTCCAGATAAACTTCAATGTTTGCAAGTCCGAATAACAGGCTAAGAGAAATTTTTATTCCAATAAGATTAAATACAGACACTTTTACATACATAGATATACCTGCATCATCTTTACTAATAATCCCCGTAATCTCAGTACCTGGTTGTATATATATAGATTCTGAAAAATCATCTGTACATGAGTAAGAAACAATAGTTATTTCAGAACTATCCGGTTATTTAACATGTACTTCGCCTCCAAAAAATATGCTAAGCCCACAAGGGGAAATAGTTATTCCCAAAAGATTAAGTACTCTTACTCTGACACGAGCATTCGGAATGGATTCCTGCGCCTGCTCTGCCACAGCATATTCTATTGCTTTATCATTAGCAAAAGTAGCTGTTGAGAAGGAGAAGATAGAACCGACAGCAGTGCAATAGCCATTGCTTTTAATTTATTTTTTCATTGATTTACCTTATTAGATGTGGATAAACATTAAAATGGAACCATCTTCCGGAATAATGGTTTATATTAAAAATGATGATATAAAACCAATTCTATACCTGACTATTTATAAAAGGTGTATACGAATTAAATAAAGGATATTGGTATACAATTCATTGTACCTTTATTAAATAACAATTTAAAGAGGAAAATTGCTTAATAAAATAACTTATTTATAAAAAATATTTCCTCATGACAACTCGGCTATTATTTGGTTGAAAGATTACATAAAATTATAATAAACGTAAAGTTCTGATTCTTATAATGCATACTTAGTCTTTTTTGAACAGATATATAATTTAGGATTTTATAACTACCTGAATCAAATTAAGTAAGTAAATTCGCGGCCTAGAAAGCAATATATGCTGGTGTCCTTTCATTTTTGATCATAAGGATGACGGATCAACAGTGAAGCAAAAGAATTGCTCGTAAAGGCAGAAGAATTAGCCGAAAAAACACTGGAAAAGCAAAAAAACCTATTGATACAAATGGCTGATTATTTAAGTGATAACCGTACGATAAATAAAGACGAAATAAAAGAATTCATCCGTAAATATGCTGTAGACTTCAATTTAAGTGAGATTGTACAAAATGCAGATTACTTATTTTATCGGAATCACTTAAAGAGATTAGCAGAAGAATTAAATAATTATCAGAATTCATCCCGGAAAATATGGAAAAGATATTGCAACTGTCCCAACAAAATCAGCAGAAAGCATGGAGAATAATTGAAGAATCCCGTATTCTTCATATCTGGAAAGATATTGGAGCAGAAGCAAATCTTGTCGGATCTCTGAAATCAGGACTGATGGTGAGCAACCTGGATATTGACATACATATTTATTCCAATCCTCTTCTCGTTAGTGAGAGCTTCTCAGCTATTTCTAAATTTGCAGAAAACCCTGCTGTGAAGCATATTGAATATAATAATCTGGTCGGCACTGAAGAAGAATGTATCGAATGGCATGTTTCTTATGAGGATAGGAATAAAGAAATTTGGAAATTCGATCTAATCCACATTCGTAAAGGTTCGGCCTTCGATGGATATGTAGAAAAAGTAACAGAAGCTATTATTAGTGCCCTGACTCTCGAAACCAGAAATGCTATACTGCAAATAAAATACGATATGCCCGATAACGAACATGCAACTGGGATAGAAATATACCGGGCTGTATTTGAAGGAGGAGTACGTAGCTATTCCGAATTTGCTGTCTGGCGAAAAAAACATCCTTTTACAGGTACTCTGGAATGGATGCCTTAATTTTACATTATGATTAAAAACAACTAAACCTTAAAGCAATTAGAAAATTTACAGATCATATTTTCCGATCATATTTATAGCTTCAATAAAATTATCAGCGTTTAGTTTTCCAAGTATATTCTTTCTATGATTATTTACGGTATGTATGCTTATTTTAAGACGCTCTGCAATTTCCTTGCTTAAAGCACCTTCTTTTATTAACCGTACTATTTCTTTTTCTCTTTTAGTAAGGTATAAATAATCGGCTGATAAAATAGAAGGAGTAAATATGTTACCCGTTTTTCTGTTTACTACCGAACATTTTACATGGTCTAACAGAGATTGGTCAGGCGAAACATCCATTACCCCCATTACAATCCACGCTTTTGCATTTTTATCCTTTAATAGTACATGGTGCCTGCTAATCACATTCACATACTTATTTTCAGCATTCAATACACGAAATTGGAATATATTTCGATAATCATTTCTTTGCTCCGGAGCAAGATTATAGATAAAATTACCCTGCATAATTTGCAAATCCAATAACTCATCATGATCATCCGGATGAAAACGAGATTCAAAATAATCTCCCTGCTTCTCAATAGTTGCTATTTTTGAAGCATCATAACCAAATATTTCAGTAAAGCTTCTTGAGACAAAACTGTAACGACATTTATAAACATCAACTGCAAAAATACAACTACCGGAGATATCAGACATTTGCATTAACAAATCCCTTTGCTGGTTCCAGTACTTATAATCTATATCTATTTTCCGCAATTGCTGCTTCGCCCACATTTCTTCGAGGACTGAATACTTATTTTGTTGCATATAAGCTATAAAGCTATTAACCGATTTTTCTTCTACAAATATAAATAAAGAAATTTATAAGAACCTGATCTCATTTAGTTTATCTGAAAATACACAGGTATTCATTCTCCCTGCAAGAAATATTCTTTTTTGAGATTGATAAACAGAAAATGATTACCTCAAAGAAATCATTAATTAATATGAATCAAAACTTAAACAAACTTTATAGTCTTTATGGCATATTTTACTATCTTTGTGTCCATATTAAAAATACAAACTTCCTACCCTACTTAAATGAAAGGGTATGATAATATTGAAAAAAATGTAATGCTTAAGAGTCCGGAATTGGAAACCTCTGTAATAAACTAATAAGGTGGATCAAAGTCTGTTCGATGATGAATAGATAAGCTATCCGTATATCCTTTACTACCCTGCCAATTCCCTGAAATCACTTTATTTTATTATTTTAGTAATCAATAAGTAGATAATGCCGGATGCGTATGTATATATGTATACACTCATATCTATTTTTCTGTGTTTCCAGGCATTTATCTTCTAATAATTAAAAACGATTATGGACTCAAGAAAATATGGACGTACTTATCATTACCCATTTTCACCCGGGACAACTAATGATGATCGTATAAACCCTGCATATTGGGAAGATATACAACAAATACAAACGCTTATCCACACTGAAAAACTGGATGGTGAGAATAATTGCCTGAATCAATACGGAGTTTTTGCCCGTTCTCATACAGCTCCAACCACTTCACCCTGGACAAACCAGATACGTGAGCGGTGGGAACTGATAAAAAATGATCTTGGCGATATCGAATTATTTGGTGAAAATCTTTATGCAGTGCATTCAATTCAATATAAGCAACTGGAATCTTATTATTATATCTTTGCTGTACGTTATCTGGACAAATGGTTATCGTGGGAAGAAGTAAAATTTTATGCTGCGATGTTTGACTTTCCTACTGTGCCGGAATTGCTCACCGAGCCTGTAAAGAACTTAAGCAAAGATGAGCTGGAAGAAAAAATCATTTCGTGGGCACAGGAACCTAGTGTCTTCGGTTCTATTGATACACAAACAAATGAAGATTGTACCCGCGAAGGAATCGTTACGCGTAATATCTGTGAATATGCGGTAAATGATTTCACACATAATGTATTTAAATATGTCCGAAAAAGGCATGTGAAAACAAATGAGCACTGGATACGTAATTGGAGGCGTGCAAAGCTCATTTGGGAAAATTATTAATTCATATTAAATGAGTAAATCTTGCTCAGAATAAATTATTATGATCTGGACAATAACAAATAATAAAGAATGGGCTTCCCTTGAAGAGCAATTTTCATGGGTAGCCGATATGAAACATGTAAAGCAACACAAGCTTTATCATGGCGAAGGAGATGTTGCCGTACATACCAGACTTGTATTGGAAAAGCTTACCGAATCAGATGAATATCATGCTCTTTCCACACAGGATAAGAAAATCTTATGGACTGCTGCTCTCTTGCATGATGTAGAGAAACGGTCTACTTCAGTAGATAATGGACATGGAGAGATATCCAGTCATAGACATGCCCGTAAAGGTGAATATACAGCACGGACAATTTTATACAGGGATATCCTAACACCTTTTTATATTCGGGAACAAATAGCTTCGCTTGTCCGCTACCATGGATTACCTCTGTGGCTGATGGAAAAGCGCGAGCCTGCAAAAAAAGTACTGGAAGCAGCTTTTCGTCTGAACACACAACATCTTAAAATTCTTTCGGAAGCCGATGTACATGGCCGCGACTGTGAGGATATGGATTCTTTATTGCAATCACTTGAACTGTTTGAATTATTCTGCAAAGAACAGGACTGTTGGGGAAAAGCAAGGGAGTTTGCTACACCAAGTACCCGTTTTCACTATTTTCAGAAACCGGATAGCTATCTTGGTTATGTACCTTTTGACAATTTCAAGTGTAATGTGACATTGCTTTCCGGCCTGCCGGGAATGGGAAAAGACCACTATATAGAATCCTTAAAGAAGGATATTCCCGTAGTAAGCCTGGATAATATCCGGAGAAAACTTAAAATCGATCCGACAGACAAATCGGGAAATGGCCGTGTAATACAACAGGCAAAAGAAGAGGCGAAGAATTATTTGCGAAAAGGAGAAGATTTCATTTGGAATGCAACAAATATAACCCGTCAAATGCGCTCGCAGCTTATAGATTTGTTTGCTGACTATGGTGCTTATGTAAAGATAGTTTATATAGAAAAACCATTTGCCACCTGGCGCAAACAAAACATGAGCCGAGAATTTCCATTACCGGAAAATGTTTTGGATAAAATGTTAAGCAAACTTGAAATACCACAAGTGACGGAGGCTCATGAGATTGAATATATTATCTGATATAAATTGTAGTTTAATATTATAAACTTAGATATTTTGTCGGGACAGAAATGCTCCCGACAAATTTAATCAGCGATTAATAGTCAGAAGCCCTCATTCCAGAAATCACTTAAGGACCACTTCTTCTAAAAAATAATTCCTCTCTCTTTACAAACTCTTCCAGCCTTGTCGGCACTTTATGTGTAATAAGTGAATAGGTAGCAGAGGCCTGAGGCTGTTTTTGAAATCTAGGTAAGAAATGAAGCATCATCATTACTAATATTATTGGCTTTTCAATACCCTCCTTTTTCTTATTGCAATAATATTTAAAAGGATTAGGGCTTTCATATTCCAAAGTCGTGTTCAGTGTAGAATTAATTAGTTTAACCACATCGGGAAAACTCATCGTCTGACTTCCTGTTACCTCCATTATTTTATTCCTGTAATCCTGGAAATCTACTAAAATATGTGCTGCAACCTCTCCGAGATTCCTTACATCTATCCAGTTAAAAAGACCTTTCCCGGCGGGTAATATGATTTTCCCCCTACGTATCTCATCCGCAAGTGTAGTTGTCAGATTCTGCATAAAATAAGAGGGACGTAAAATTACATAATCAATACCGCTCCGGCACAACATTTTTTCTATTCGGGCATGTGGAATATATCCCATTTTATCCGCTCCCTGCACCGAAAGGAAAACAACCTCGCGTATACCGGCCTTTTTCAATTCATCAATTAAAGGTAGAAAAACTTCTTTTACCTTCGAGATATGTGGCGGACGAAGTAAAAACAAAGTATCTACTCCACGAAAAGCCTCAGGGAAAGTTGATACATCTTCTAAATCAAACCTCCTGTGTTCTAATAAAGGACAGGCAGCAAACTTTATTTTGCTCTTTTTCGTATTCCTTGCAGTAACAGCAACACGAATGTTCCTGAGAGCCCAGGTACATAAAAAGCGAATAACCTCTGTACCTACATTTCCTGTACTGCCTGTTATTAATATGGTTTTATTCATACACTATTTATCGAATTCACATTCTTTATAACAAATCAATATCATAAAAGTTACAAAAGACGAATAAAACAGTTAGGAAAAAATACTACCTTCGTAATGCACTTTTATAAAAGAGTTCGAGTATTATTGACAGAAAACACAACGGTAAACACGATTAAACTATGGATATCCCTACTTATACTTTGGAAAATTACTATAACAATAAAAAACTTCCAGGGTTACCCCTTATTATCCGGCCTCTTAATAAGGAGACACTTATAAATTCCGACAGTGTGCACAAGCACAACTATTTCCAAATAATCTTTGTCGACAAAGGATCATTGGAAAATAATATCGAATATGATACTTATACGATGAACGAAGGTGAAATATCAGTTATCTTTCCCCGTCAGATACACCAGATCAAATCCGGTAATGAAACTGAAGGAAAGATTATCATGTTTGATGAAGTATTATTTTGTTCTGACCTCCTGAAAAAAGAACTAAAAACCTACACCGTTGATCTGTACAGAAAACTCAATTACATCAGACTGGATCAGCTGAAATATAAAAATGCGCGCAGTATAGCGGATATTATTAATGGTTTAGACGAAAATCTTACTCCTATCAGGAAACAGCAAATAAGGTTTTATCTTAAGATTCTACTCTTACAACTCATAGAAGATGCCCACGAATATGCTCTTCCGCGTAAAGACATTTTTAATGTAGATATTTATTCACGATTTAAAGAGTTTATCGAAGAAAGGTATAAAGAGACTAAAACCGTTGCAGAATACGCAGCCTTGTTAGGGATATCTACCCGTAAACTGAATACTATATGCAGAGCAGAATCAGGCATGAGCGCTCTGACCGTAATACACGAAAGAGTATTAGTTGAAATAAAACGAATATTCATGTTTTCCGGGGACACCAACAAAGAGATTGCTTACCAACTCGGATTTACATCTCCTTCGGCACTCAACAAATTTATCTATACCAAAACCAGAAAAACTCCTACCGAATTAAGAAAAGAGTTAACCTAAATGGACAAGAAATAAGACTAAATTTATAATCAACAGCCAGATACTTCATCTTATCTTTGTTAGGAACTAATTATTACAATTAAAACATTGACAATTATGAGTAAATTATTCCTGGCCGGAGAGGTATTCCATGGAACCGGCACACTGTCTGAACTGAAAAACCTGAAAGGCAAAAAAGCGATTATAGTAACCGGAGGCTGCTCAACCCGCAATAGCGGAGTACTTGACAAAACGTTGGCATATCTGAAAGAAGCAGGTCTTGAAACCACAGTATTTGAAGGTGTAGAGGCAGACCCATCTGTAAAAACAGTCATGAAAGGAGCTGAAGCTTTCCGGGATTTTAACCCCGACTGGATTGTAGGTGTAGGTGGCTGTTCGGCTATTGATGCAGCTAAAGCCATGTGGATATATTACGAATATCCTGACACCAAATTTGAGGATATCGCAAAACCATTTAGTGTACCCAAATTGAGAAAGAAAGCTCGTTTTGTTGCCATTCCATCTACCAGCGGAACCGGAACGGAAATGACCGGACTAGCCGTTATCACCGACCGGGAAAAAGGAGTGAAATATCCTGTAGTTTCTTACGAACTTACTCCCGATATAGCTATTATTGATGGTGAAATTTGCGCTACAATGCCCCAGAACGTAACTGCAAATACCGGATTAGATGCGCTTACACATTGTGTAGAAGCCTATGTTTCCAATATTGAAGATAATTATGCAGATGCTTTTGCAAAAGGTGGAATCGAACTTGTTTTTGCCAACCTGAAAAAGGCAGTTGATGAGCCAAGCAATTTGCAAGCACGACAGAATATGCATGATGCTTCTGCGCTGGGTGGTTTTGCATTTACCAATGCATGGCTTGGTATCGTTCACTCAATGGCGCATCAAATAGGTGCTGTTTATGGTATAGCTCATGGTTGTGCAAATGCAATATTGCTTCCCAACGTTATCCGTTTTAACAGTAAAGCTACCGACCGTTACAATGATCTGGCAGAAATGTTTGGGGGTAAAGATGCAGAAGACTTTGCACAGGCTATAGAGAAATTGAGAAGTGAAGTTGGAGTAATCTCTTCTATAAAAGATTTCGGGATTAGTGAAGAAGATTGGAAGAAAAACCTTGCCTTCATTGCTACTAATGCAATGAATGATCCTTGCACCGGCTTCAATCCACGCAAACCAACCGTTGAAGAAATAACAGAAATATATCAAAACTGTTATGAAGGTGTGAAAACAACAAGATAAATGTATCAAAGTAAATCTAAGTATCTATTTGGATTCGGTTTTTCAAATTGACAATATTGGCTTTTATGCTCCAAATGAAAGGATAAAAAAGACTTAAAAAAAGATCAGCAGGCTTTTATGTAGCCTGCTGATATTAATCCTTTTTAAGCTATTAATCTTCAACCTCCACCATCACTTTCTTGTCCTTTACCATAATATAATACTCACCTGATTCCAGGAAGCGTTTTCCATTCGAATCAATAAAGCCAAGATCCTGTAAGAGATCAATTTTAAATGAGAACGTTTTTGTTTCTCCTTTTCTTATCATCTGTTTTTCAAAATGCTTAAGCTCCTTTACCGGGCGCGATATTGTACTTACAGGATCAGATATAAACCAATGTACTGTTTCTGCACCATCCCTGTTGCCTGTGTTTGTAACAGAGATTTCCATGGTAAGTTTGCCGTCGCGTTTAACCTTTGTAGCAGACGATCTGATGTCTCCATACTGGAAGGTAGTATAGCTTAGACCATGTGCAAACCCGTACAACGGTGTGCTTGGAATATCCTGATATTTACCTTGATGAGGACGTGCGCTTTGCCTGTGATTGTAATAAATCGGAATTTGCCCGGTAGCATAAGGGAAAGTAATAGATAGTTTACCCGAGGGGTTTAATCGGCCCGAAATAATTCCCGCAATAGGATTTCCTCCGGCTATACCCGGTTGCCACACCTGTAGCATGGCCTGGCTCAGCTTCTCCAAACGGGTAAGCTCCAGAGGTCTGCCGCTTGATAACAGTAATAAAATGGGCTTACCTGTTTTACTCAATTCTGTAACCAGGTCCTCTTGAATCTGAGGATAAGAGAGAGTAGACCTCGAAGCGTTTTCACCACTCCATTGTGCTTTTTCTCCCAGACAAACAAGGATAATATCGGCATCTTTCGATATGTCTATTGCTTCATCAAAGCCCGATCTGTCGTCTCCATCAAAGTCACAGCCTTGTGCAAAAGACAACTGTGCTTTGTTTCTGAATTCGTTTTCCAATCCGGCAAAAAGCGTAACGGCATCTTCGGATTTTCCTTGTGCTCTCCACGAGCCTAATAGATGCCAGCTACTTTTGGCCATAGGACCTACTACTGCTATTTTGGAGATGTTGCCAAGTGGCAAGGTGTTATTATCATTCTTGAGTAGTACGACCGATTCTTCGGCCAGTTGTTCAGCTATTTTGAGGCTCTGTGGCAATAAGAACCTTTCCTCCTCTTTGGTGTAGGGAGTGTAGGGATTTTCAAAAAGTCCCAGACGGTATTTTACCCGCAGTACACGCTTTACAGCATCGTTCAGCAAATCTTCAGATACTTTTCCTTCTTTAACCAGCTCACCCAGATGATTATTGTAACACTGGTTCATCATATCCATTTCTACTCCGGCTGTAAAAGCTTTCAGGGCAGCCTCTTTTCTGTCTTTCGCCACACCCTGCGCACGTAGTTGCTGTATGGCTCCCCAGTCGGACACCACAAAACCATCGTGTTGCCAGCGTTCTTTCAGTATTTCGGTAAGTATATAGTGGTTAGCTGTACCCGGTGTACCGCTGATGTCGTTGAAGCAACTCATCAGTGTAGCGGCTCCGGCTTTTACACCCATCTCGTAAGGAAGCATGTAAGTATCCCAGAGGGTTTGATTTGATATTTCCGTATACATGTAGTCGCGTCCTCCCTCCGAAGTTCCGTAACCAATGTAGTGTTTGAGGCAGGCAGCTACATTTTTACTACCTGATAAGTCGTTGCCCTGATATCCTTTTATAGATGCTACACCAAACACAGCATTGACATAAGGGTCTTCGCCATAACCTTCGGATACACGTCCCCAGCGTCCGTCGCGGGCAACGTCTATCATAGGTGAGAATGTCCAGTCTACTCCCGACATACGGGCTTCCTGGGCAGCCACGGCACACGCTTGTTCAACCAATGAAGGATTCCACGAACATGCCTGCCCCAACGATATCGGATATACAGTACGGTAACCATGAATAACATCGTATCCAAAGAGGATAGGAATACCCAGACGTGATTTTTCCATAGCTTTTTTCTGCAGGTGATTACGTAATTCCGGGTTACTGCTGAAATAGATCAGTGAGCCGATCTCGGCAGGTATATCGTTTACGGGGTCGGCCATGTTATTGGCATTGTCGTTACGGCCAAGGGTAAACTGGTTGAGCTGCATTACTTTTTCCTCCAGCGTCATCCGTGATAAAAGGTCGTCTATTCGTTTTTCAATAGGCTTTGTTCTGTCTTTATAAACTGGCGTTTCCTTTTTACGTTGCGCAAAAACACATGTACTCATTGCAGTAAGCAACAACAGGCTAAGTAATTTGATATTCTTCATTAGAGTATATATTTTTGATATTAGATACTGTTAATTTACATAGAGACGCATATTCGCGTCTTAAATTGTAACTGCGGATTGAAGACGCAAGTATGCGTCTCTACGGCTCTATTTAAACACAGGTTCGGCCGATAACCTCATTGTTTTTTGGAAGTTATTCTTTAGTTCAAAAATAATAATTTCATTCTTTCCCATTAACAGATTTTCAGCAGGTATTTGTATCGACTGTTGTTTTTCTTCTTCCCAGTACGAGCCAATGTAATTGTCGTTGACCCATACTTCACCCATACCCCAACCCGAGATGTCAAGGTATATGTCTTCGGGAATTTCAATATCGAAGTGGCCTTTATGAAAAGAAGGTAGTGCAACTGCACCTTTTACTTCAAACTGTAGGCTTTCTGTATCATAGTCTCTGATATTCAAAGGAATAATTATCCAGTTCTCAATCTCTTCTCCATCGAGTGTAATGCTGCCGAATAACCCTTTCGAGTTATCCAGAATTTCAGGACCGTAGGTAATACGTCCTATATTCTCGGCATAAAAACGCAGGGTATATTTGCCGGGAGCAGCGTCAAGAGTTAGTCGTTTATTACGATCGGTGATTGCTCCCTGCAGTTTATTGTCTAAGTAAACCGCTGCATAATCGCGCACGTTTTCAAGTTTTAGCACAGATTCTTCCGATTTTATTTCAACTTCCGCCTGATAGAGAACATATCCGAACTCAATATTCAGATCGTTGAAAGGAAGCAAATTTTTCGATTCGGTGGTGTCTTTATATACCTGCTCCATCCCACCTGTTTCTGTTATAAGTATTTCCTGCGCAGGTAGAGCAATAGCAAAAGAGAACAATAGTGTGATAATTGAATATATACGTTTCATAAAACAATCTTATTTTACCAAAAATGATTCGATAAATGTTTCATCTACACTAACTTGTGGATTGAATGCATTACTTTTTACATACTTATCTACGCTTTGGAGCAATTGGCAGGTAGCAGGGCGATTTGCTATATCTTTTTTAATATCTACTACCAGTACAAGCAGTTTGCCACCATTTACTTTTGCTTCAAAGCCGATGCCCAGTTTTTGGTTATTATCATACGCATCTATTACCTGTATAAACGGACGCAAAGACTGCGGGGTATCCTGCATTTCAATTACTTTGGCATTATTAAGAATATCCCACCATTGCCAATCGGTATGATAAGAGGTTACAAAATCATTAAATACAGGGTGCTGGTTATGAATGAGGCAACCGATTGTCATGGGTGGCCATGCAAACATGATAGGATTCCAAAAATGGTTGTGGAATACAGACTTGCGTCCCTTCACTTTATTGGGCATGGGTAGCAATACTACTTTTTTCCCCTTTGCAAGCTGTTGGCGGGCTTTGTCGTCGTATACCGTTGTGTAAAGCACATCGTCGGTTGATGTCATAAGGGTTTCGTTATGCGGATAACCCCATATATCCCAACTGTTCTTAATATTGTCGTTGACAGACATATGTACAGTTAGTTTCTGTGGAGTTGAGATGCCTTTCAGATCGAAAGAGAACTCGCCAACCGGAAAAACATCATCATTGCCGATGGTCTGGGTTTTCAGGTTTCCTTTTTTCAATACTTTGCCCGATTCATTAGTCAGCCACCACTTTATTTTCGCATTCTTTATAGCCGACCGGCTGAAGTTATACACTTCGGCTTTACCGTTGAAGGCTTCGCCGATAAAGTAAGAGCTTTTCTCATAACGGAGTAAAACTACTGTCGGCGCACAAAACTCCCTGAATTTTTCGGGGGTAACCAATCCCTTCGAATCCCAGAAAGGATCGAGTATTCCTACCGGAGCATAACCCTGTCCGGGAAAGTCATTGATAGACAGCAACTGGAATCCGGCCGATTTCGACGAACGCAGCAAGGTCTCCATTACAGCCTTATACTCGACTACTGTGAGTGCACCCGAGGCACGGAAGAAATCGTGTGCCTGGTCGAGCATGCCATTTTCTTTCAACATGTCACGGAACACTTCAAAATTACGGGCTTCGACAGGGCTGTCTTTGTATTTATCTATTTCCCTGAAATCAGGATATATACACCTTTGCCCCGATTCGTGTGAGATAACAGGTACATCTACATCTGACTCCTTATTCCTGTCCCAGTCGGTAGAAGGAAGTCCTTCATATACTTTTACCTGGCCTTTGTTGGTTTGTTGGGAAACGTAATACTGATCCGATTTTACCCTTGTACGTGCAGTCGAGCCGCTGAACAGATGGCGGTTGTCGAGTTCGCGGCCTGTGGCTGTTAACTCTTCTATAAAGTCGAAGTTACCTGTAATTTCGTTACCGTTGCAGTATAGTACAAAAGAAGGGTGGTTTCCGTACTCTTTAAGTATAGCTCTCATTTCGCGGCGGAAGAAGTTATAGCGATCTTCGTCCGGCTCGGCATCTTTTCCCCACATGGGCATTTCCACTTCAAAATAGATGCCGTGTTTGTCGGCCATTCGGAAGGCCGCCCGTGGAGGACACCACGAGTGGAAGCGCATATGGTTCATGCCGTATTCTTTCATTATGCCCAGTATCCTATCCCACTCAGCATCTTCGACAGGGACGTAGCCGGTTTTGGGGAAAACGGCATTTTCGACCGTACCACGCAAGTGTATCGGGCGATTGTTAAGGAGAACATGGTTCTTTCCCTGTTTTACTTCGCGCATGCCGAAATCGGCCGACTGTTCGTACTCGTATTGGGCTTTATCATTGCTTGTATTCAGCCGACAGGTAATTCTATATACGTTAGGATTGAATTCATCCCATAGTTTTATCTTTTTACCCAGTTGAATTACATACTCCACGTAAGTAAGAGAATCGTTTCCGTTTACAGCAATATTTTTATTCAAACTGTAGTTCTGTCCCGAAACGGTAAATACGGCATTGCCAGCAAACTCTTTTTTTGTATAATTATTGATCTGCATCTTTACTTTTATCGAATTATCTGCAATGTTTGGGTACACCTGCAGATCCTCAATGTACACCGGATCAATGGCTATCAGCTTGATTTCTCCCAATATCCCATTCCAGTTGATCTGGGTAAACTCCGTATGTGCATGATTCCACTTATGGGTTTTGTACTGATAACGGTTATCAATACACACTGTAAAACGATGTGTTTTGCCTGATGTTACGAAATCGGTAAGATCGTGGTTGTGAGGTACACTGATATAGTCGACCTTGCTTACTTCTTTGGTATCTACATAAATGGAACTGAGCCAGTGTGTGCGCTCGAAGTACATAAATATACGTTTTCCTTTCCATTCGGCAGGTATCTGTATGTCGCGCTGGTACCATGCCGGCCCCATATACTCGTACTTGCGTGTGAGGCGGTCGATATATTTGTAAGGTACTTTATAGCCGATCCGGTAATCGTCGGTGATCCCGGGAAGGGTTATTTTTTCCTGGAGTTCATGGTTATATCTGGGCGATAAAGATCCCCGTCGAAAGTCCATCACATCGGTTTGGAAACGCCACTCGCCCCGTAAATCTATCGACCGGGTCTGAGCCTCGGCAGTGAAAGATGCTGAAAAGCACAAAACTAGAAGGCTAAACGTAATAATATTTTTTATACGAAGTCTCATATTGGTTTATAGTATAGAATCGTTAATACTGATTATTTATCCAGTCTCCTTATTTATTGAAATGTATATCGGCAAACTTTACAAACTGTTGCCAGTCATATAATTTAATATCATGATCGCCCGAACGCAGGTGATAACCGATGCACCCGGTATGAACAGGCTTATCGACTTCCGGTATTTCTTTTACCGGTAAACCTGTAAGCCCAAACAGTTCATAAACCGGGGTAGCATGTACTCCCGACAAAAATTCTCCCTTCGGGTCGGCCCAGCGGTCTTCTACGGCACTGGCAATGTAAACAGGCCGTGGGGCTATCAGGGCTATTAATTGGTGCTGGTCGACGGGTAGACTGTTTTCGTTATCGGCATACTGCTTGAAGTTTTCACAAAACCAGTGGGGAAAGAGTTGATTTATCTTCTTTACTGTTTCTCCATATTGTCGTCTTGACAAGGCAGCACCTCCGCATCCCGAATCATTGGATATGGCGATGGCAAAGCGCTGGTCGATGGCACCTGCCCACAATGCTGTTTTGCCGTGGCGTAAGTGACCCAGTACGGCAACTTTGGTATTATCAATGTCTTCATCTGTTTCGAAATAATCCATGGCACGACTCAATCCCCAAGCCCATACAGCAAGTGTTCCCCATTCGTCGTTCTGTGGCCTGGTTTGTCCGTCTTTGTAAAAAAGCGGGTGTATACCGTTCTGGAAGCCATCATCGTAATCGGGGTCTATGTCTCCCCGATATACTGTAGCCAATCCATAGCCATTTGCAATAAGCATTTCGACAGGCCAGCGTGAAGATGCTGCTCCTCTTTTAAAGGCATTGGTACGAATCTCGCTTCCTCCATCGCGGGGCTTCATACGGGTAACGGACTCGGTTATACTCGGATCGTCGCAGATGGTGTGATTGCCTTTGAAGTTGAGGCCGAAGAAAAGCGGAACGGCTCCTGTACGTTTGTTGGGAAGATAGATAAGCAGTGTCATGTACTGTTCGTCGTTCTCAGTGAAATACACGGCTACTTCTTTGCGGGTTGCCATGTTGCTGAGTGCATAACGATCTTCAGACAGTACCTCGAAACGTAACTTTTCGGGCCTGACGGGTGATTTTCCGTAAACATGTGTTTCGAATAATCTTAAAATTTCGGGGCGACGTTGCTGAATCCATTGATCTTTATTGCCTACTTTCTCTCCACTTTCCATTTGCAACGGATCGGGTAGCGTATATATGGGTACTTTCGATTCGTCGTAATTAGGTTGTTGCCCGTAGGTTGCTACAAAGACAAAGGAAAGAAAGCAGATGGCAAAAAAACTTTTTTTCATAACTGACCTATTTACTGGTTATACTTTCTTTTTAGTCTGGTTAATGCTTCCAGATAGTAGTAGTCGGCATAGGTAAGAGGCACATCGACTTCCGAATTGAAAGGATAGCCTCCTGTACTGTGTTTAAGTATAAAGCATCCGTTTCCCCCCAGTCCGGCTGTGTATTCGGGTGAGGCAAGTGTACGGATTTGCTGACTTACTACATGCAAGTATTTGTTGGCCAGACCTGTATTTACATAGTCACTTAATTCGGTAAGTGCCGATGCCATTATACAGGCAGCCGAAGCATCGCGCGGGGTATTGGGTATTTCGGGGGAGTCGTAATCCCAATAGGGAATATAGTCCTGCGGCATATTAGGATGATCGATCAGGAAGGAAGCAATATTTTGGGCCTGATCCAGATACCGTTTATCTTTAGTTTCCCTGTATAAATAGGTATAGCCGTAAAGTCCCCACGCTTGCCCCCGACTCCATGCCGATTGGTCGGAATAACCCTGATGAGTCTGTTTGAGATGGGGCATGGCGGTAAGGGTGTCGTAAGATACTACATGGTACGAACTGTAATCGGGACGAAAATGGTGTTCGATCGTTTTATCGGCATGAGAGAGCGATATCTGCCTGAAAACAGGATTGCCCGAGTGCTCTGCTGCCCACAACAGTAACTCCAGATTCATAATATTATCTATAATAACAGGATATTGCCAGTTTTCTTTGTTATGATCCCACGACCGGATAAGACCTATGGTAGGGTTATAACGGGTAGAAAGTGATGTGGCTCCTGTGAGCAGTACATCTTTGTAATGTTCGTCTCCGGTTAACCGTAAACCATTTCCGAAGCTACAGTAGAGCATGAAGCCTACATCGTGATTATCGGTTGTATATTTTTCGCGTTCCACACGATCGGTGTACATTTTTGCATACTTCAGCAATTCGGGATTTTTGTTGTTTTCGTACAGATACCACAACGTTCCGGGGAAGAATCCGCTGCACCACCAGCGCGAATCGGATGATACATCTTTACCGTTTTCGTAGGTGCGGGGCAGCCTGCCTTCCTGATCTTCGTATTTCTTAGCCATTAACAAAGATTGCTTTTCAGCAAAGGCAAGGGCATTATCAATGATAGTTTCCAGTCTGGGAGTGTTGTTTGTACACCCTGCTATCAGGAAACAAATAATAATGAGATAAATATTCTTCATATAGTCTTTGAGTTTTTGTGTTTGAAACGCAGATTTACACAGATTATTTAATTAAACCTGTCACTTCTGTTTTCCGTTCATTCCGCGTAGCATTTTAATTTTTAAGTTTAATACTGCATAGTATCTTTCAATTTTCAACTAACGAATTCTTTTTATTTGTTATCATAGTACTCTTTCATAATATACCATGCTTTCTTTCTGAAGCCCTGATCGGATACCAGTCCTTTGCGGTTCCAACCTTCCTGATTGGTGGGGTGGAAACGAAATGGTGAGCGGAAATCGAAGAGTATCCACGGTGAGATTCCGCGCAGGTTGGGTATATGCTTAAACATTTCGAGGTTGTCATTGAATAGCGTGGCCTGATAATCTTCGCTCCATGAACTAACTAAATCAGGATCGCCTGTTTGTCCGTAAAGAGCTTCTCCACCAAATTCGGTGATAAGGAGCGGCTGACCTTTTGCTACATCCCAGATGGCTTTGTCGGGCGTTACAGGCCATTGGTGATACCAACCCATGTATTTATTAACAGCTACTACGTCGAGTTCTTTGATAAACGGGTCGTTCATTACAAATACCTGCCTTTCGCGGTTGAAACGAACCAGATCAAAGGCTGCTGTCATCAGGCGGGTATTGTCTATGTCTCTGCAACATTGAATGAGGTAGCGCAGAAATTCGTTTCTGGGTTCTGAGGGTTGTGTTTCGTTGGCTACACCCCAGAATACCAGTGCGCAACGGTTTTTATCGCGCATCACCATTTCTTTGATCATGTTGCCTGCTTTCAGTTTCGTGGCTTCGTTACCGAAGTCAATGCCCTGCCAAATGGGTATTTCTTCCCACAGCATGAAACCCATTTTCTCGGCCAAGCGTACGATGTACTCGTTTTGTGGATAATGGGCCAGGCGGATCATATTGCATCCCAGTGCTTTTGCTTCCGACAATAACATTACGGCATCTGCTTCGGAAAAGGCACGTCCTTTACGTTGGGGTATTTCCTCGTGAAAGCTGATTGATTTCAGGAATACAGGTTGGTCGTTGAGGTAAATATCTTCTCCTTTTACGTTGATGTTGCGGAAACCGATCATTTCTTCTACTTTATCGGTGGAGGAAGAAACGATAACTTTGTAAAGTTTGGGCGATTCGGGCGACCAGCGTTCCAGCTTTTTAATATTCCGGATGGATGCTTTGGCAATTCCCTGATTGTCGGTAGTTAGCTGTTGCTTGATCTTCAGTTCAGGAATCTCAACTTGTATATTGCTGTTTGGAGTATTTTCGGACAGGGCAACGCGTATGTCGATCTGGTTGTCTTTGTCCTTATCGAGTTGTATAAAGTAGTCTTTGATGTAGGTTTGTGGGGTAGTTACCAGCATTACGTCGCGGGTTATGCCACCGTAATTCCACCAGTCGAAGGCCATTGCAGGAATGGCATCTACGGTACGGGTGTTATTTACTTCGACTGCCAGGAAGTTACTAGTATCTTTTACCCGGTCGGTAATTTCTATCTGAAAGGGGGTAAAGCCTCCTTCGTGACTACCTATTTCTTTTCCGTTAAGATATACTTTGCAGCGGTAACTTACTGCACCGAAGTAGAGGAACAGGCGTTTACCCGTTTCTTTTTTTGCACCGAAACGACGGGCATACCATACTGTGCCTTCGTAATATTCGAGTTCGGGCATCTGGCTGTTCCAGTCGGAAGGAACATTAAGGCGCAGGCCATTTTCGAACGAATATTCGTAAAAATCGGTTTTACCTTGTGGTTTTCTGTTCTCGTAGATTTTGTTTTTACGTCCCTGATCGTACAGGTCGATAATAGCATCCCACTTTCCGTTGAGGGATTGGTATTCTCTGCCGTAAACGTTAATCATCAGGTCTTGTGCATGTATGATGTTGGGCAGTGCGCAGAGAAAAAACAGTAATAGTAGTGTAACTCTTTTCATTTGGTATAATCTATGGTTTGCTTTCATTTAACGATTTCGTATTTATACATTACATAGTTGTTTACATCGGGGAGCATAAGCTCTACCGTGCCGTTGCGGCCTACGGTTTGGGTAAATGCCTTGCCGCTTCCCAGCACGGGGGTACATTTTACGGTTGTTCCTGACGGTAGCCATGTTTTTACGGGGTAGCTGCTTTCGGGATGCTGTTCCCTGTAGATGAGCAGGTAGCCTTTACCGGCACCGACTGATTGAAAACCTGTCCACGACCTGCCCGATGGTTCTTCGCCTACGGGGAGTATCACTCCTTCGTGAAAGTTGTGTTGAATTTTTCTATAAGCGGCTATCTGCTTGCTTACCGATAGTGCTTCCCGGGGCAGTCCACTGCCTTCAAACCATGCAAGTGGCTGTCCGGCCATAGTGGTTGCAAACAGATACTCGAATGAATAATTGGCGGGAGCGAATATATCGTTACCGTATTTTTCCCGGTTTCTCCATTTATTGAGGAACTCAATCTGTAGTTTTTCGGCAGGTACGTATTTCGACAGTTGCCACAGGTTACGCAGCGTCCAGTACGGGTAATAATTCTGCCAGTCGGTATACCGGTTTTCGAGGAAGATGTTTCCATACTCGGTAAACATGTGATACCCTGCCCGGCGTCCGGCTGTAGCATCGAGGTTGAAAACAACCTGGTTGTTTGTTTTTTCGAGCACTGTGTCGAATAGTTTACGCAGGTTGATTTCCGATTCTTTGGTTGGGATGGCCAGTCCGTCGATTTTGAATGTACGTATGCCGTATTCATTATAAAGATCAATCATGGCCTGTGCATCTTTCTGCCAGTCGGCATAATCATGCTGCACACTGGGGTTGAACCACAAACATATTTCGATACCCAGTTCCTTGCCTCGTTTTACAATGGGGTGCAGGCCGTTGGGGTATTTTTGAGGATCGGGTTTCCAGTAATCGGGGTTATCCCAGATGTTTCTGAACGACCCTTTGGCAACTGCCGAATTGGGACTTTTCCCTACCTGCCACCCGTCGTCTATCTGAAAATGGGTAATGTTAAGCTGTGCTGCTCTTTCAAGTTCGATGAGGCTGAACTTTTCGTTTATTTTAGAGTCCTGGCTGCGGTCGCCCCAGGTATTCATCATTATCATTTCATCGCGACCGGGGAGTAGCTTGCGTATGTTTTTCTGATAGCTGCGCAGGGCCATTAGCTGGTTGAGTTCCGAGCCGCTGTAAACGCCTGTTACACAACTGTATGTTTTGCGCCATTCGCCGGGTTTTATATCTTTTTCGGTCATACCCAGTCCGGTTACTACGAAATGGTTGAAGTCGGTAGTAAAGTCGTATCCGTTATATGCCAGTTGTACGCTCGATGAGGGGGCTTCTTTAAGAAAGAAAAAGCCTTTCTTGTTTTCGGCATTATGGGCAAACAGTAGGTTGCCTTTATGTGAATTCTTACGATAAGGAATAATTCTGCTTTCGAATACGAGGTTGTTGTTCCAGTCGGTAACGTCGTAAAATTCCACCATTTTGGTTTGCCAGTGAAATCCGTCGAGTTTAATCTGGTCAAGTATGGCTGTTACCTGTCTTGACTTCATATCTTCGGCAAACTCAATATTCTTCATATCTGCCAGATTAGCAACTTTACCGTCCAGTATGGCATCGGTGCTCCCTTTCAGGTAAGTGTCGCAGGCTATGGCAGGGCTGTTATCGTATATGCGGTATACTCTTTTCACATCGAGTGTTCCTATTGAGAACGAAACTGTAGTTTCGAGGTAAGCAGGATGGATAACGGTTTCTTTTATCACTTTTGATTCATAAGATGAGTTCGACATATTTTTCTCATCTTTTGATATACGGAAGTCGGGCGATTTTGTCCGGTTCATCCAGATGTGCCCCAATATTTTGTCGGTGAGGCTGTATGTGATTAGGTTTCCTTTGTTCCACAGGAATTTCCGTTCTATCAGCTTATTGCCGATAGTAAGAGTATCGTTTTCGAATTTACTGTAGGAGTTTTCCTGTGAGTAACTGAATGACGATAATAATAAAGAAAACAATACTGGTACGTATATGCGGTTTATCATGTAATATATCGATTATAATTGTTTTACAGGTAATACTTTTCTCATTAGTTCTGCGAATATGGTAGCCATGCGTTGCTGAATGTATTTATCTTCTCCACGGTTGGGGTGCCATCCATACTTTGTACCCTCTATTGTTTGGGTATCATTTGAGTATAAAAGGCTTTGTTGCTGTCCGGTAACGGGATGCGGGGTGTTTTTGGAGAATCCGATGTACTTATCGAACTCTACAAGAGGCAATCCCCATTTTGCAGCCAGTTTCCTGATGGATGTATTGTATGTTGTGCGGGCATCGTGCCAATCAGTACACAGAATAATTACAGGAGGTTTGCCTGTCTTTGTGCCGTAATATTTTGATTGGGGATTGTCCTTCAGTTCGTAGCACTCGCTGATGTATCGTTTTATTACATAGTCGAAAATCTTAGCATAGTTTGTCCGGTCGAAGGGTGTCGTATAATCTTTGTAATTGGGCAGTATTTGCGATTCGTCAAAAACATCTCTGTTATGAACATGCATAATAACAAGCGCATCGAGATTGTCGAACTCCTCGAACGAGTAGAGTGTTCCGTCTTCCATTTTATTTGCTGTGTTTGCAATCGATTCGCCTCCAACAGCCCTATTAATGGCGCGGGCATTTAGGTGTCGGCAGCCTATTTCGAACCAGCCGTTTTGAGGTGAGGCAAAAGAGGCTCCCGTCACCAGTATATTATATTTTGTAGAGTTTTCCTGAGCGGTGGCTTTACCACTCAGGAGAAAAGAAAAAAATGCAAGTATGAAAAGTAAACGCTTCATTTGTTTTTGTTATTGTATTGACAGACCTCGTGGTGTTTTAAGGAATTTTGATTCGTTGAACTTTTGATTATCGGGTACATCTTTTTTACCCATACCTTCTTTCATCATATTTTTAAGTTCACTCAGGTGTTTTTGGTATACTCCGCGCGGTGTGGTATCGTATTTTTTGCATAAGGATGCTGCCATACCTACTACTTCGCCCATGATGCCGGTTGTACGCATTACACGTGTTGTTCCTAAAGCTACGTGGGTAACGCTGATGTTGCGTCCTGCCATAAACAGGTTATTGACATTACGGGAGTAGAGGCAACGATACGGGGCAGCATACGGATAGATGTAAATGTGTTTGGTAGCTGCCTTAAACTCGGCACCGGGAAATCTTTCCGAGTTTACCGGGTCGGGGAAATGGAGGTCTATACTCCATGAGCATGTAAACGAAGCGTCTTCGTGGAACACGTTTTTGTCTATGTCGTCTTGTTTAAGTATGTAGTCGCCCAATAGCCTCCGCGATTCGCGTTTACCGGCAATGTAGGCTACCCAGTCGAGCTCGCGGTTTGTATATTTCTTGTTATCTTTCAGTTCGTTTTTCAGGAAACTCCAGTTGGAGTATACAACCATCAGACCGTAGTCGCGGATGCGTTCGAAATCATTTATCTGGTCGAGGTTCATACCGGTTTCCCATTTCCACTCACCCATTGTAACTTTCTCGCTGTTTTCTTCATTGAAAACAACTCCGTATTTGAATTCGGGGAATTTTGTTTTTTTGCCTCTGTCCTTCGAGTACCATTGTATGGATGCACCCATTGTCATTTTGTCGGCGGTTTCAGGGGCAAGTTCTTCTCCGAATTCATCGCGGCTTTCGCGCCCCATGTGGTAATCGGCTTCTGCCAGGTAACCTATTGTTCCGTCGCCTGTGCAGTCTGAGAAAAGAGGAGCTTTAAGGCAGTGTTCTTCGCCCGTTTCTATATGTTTTATAATGATTGATTCTATGTTATCTCCCTGCATCTTGACTGATATGGCCCGGTAATTGGCAAACAGGGTTATGTTTTTTTCATTTGCTATAAATTCGGTTTTCTTTTCATCTTCATAAATATCGGCAGGCTGTGCATTTCCTTGTTTGGAGTGTCCAAACTCGCGTATCATACGGCCCAGGCCTTTATTGGGTTCTAGTTCGATGGTACCTCCGAGGTGTACCCTGATCTCCGAACTGTTGTTACCGCCCAGTATGGGGCGGTCATTGATAAGTGCTACTTTGCAGCCTAAACGTGATGCGGAGGCCGAAGCACACATCCCGGCAATGCCTCCTCCTACAACTATAAAGTCGAACGACTGGGTTTGTGCGGGAATTTGGGGAATGCTCAATTTCTGTTTGCGGAAAGCGTTAAGCCCCTGTATATCCGAAGGCGGTGCCTGTCCGGCTTCGGTAGTGAAATAGATAGCGTCGCACCTACCGTTAAACCCGGTAAGGTCGACCAGTGAAAGGGTAGCGTCGGTATTCTTAATCGTTATTTTTCCGGCCTTTTGCCAATGCCATTCCGAGCCTTCGCAGCCCAGCACAACGGGTAGTTTTTTGTTATTGACCTTTAGAGTAAATTTGCCTGGGCCTTCTACAGAGGCCCAGGGTGATGTCCAGTTGAACGTACGGACATAAATATAATATATACCTATTTGTGGAAACTTTATTTGGGTGGTGGCATCCGCTACGGGTTTTCCCATACCATGTGCCATAAGGTAGGGAGATCCCATCTGATCCATAAATTGCTGGTCTGCTACCCAGCCCCCTTTATGAGTAAAGCTTTCGGCCTCTACAAAGAGGTCGGCAGCAAAAGAAGCCTGGTTAAGCAGAAGTAAAAATAAAGCAAATACCCCACCTTTTTTAAAATATGTATGCAATTTCATCTGTTCTTTAGATTACAACTTACTATTTTACCTGTACATCAAGAAGTTTAGTCCATCCGTCGGCGGTTTTATCTTCATTCAAAGCCAGTTGTATGGCAGGCTTGTTTTCATCTTTTGTATCTACAATTGCGATAGCCCATTTATACGTCCCCGCAGGAAGATCTACTGTTGTTTTGAAGATATAAGAAACAGGATTATCCTTTAACCAGTTGGAAGGCTCACTATTTGTATCGACAAATACTTTCTTCACATTATCATCAGAATCGAGAAGAGCGAAAGCAACTTTATATTTATAATTCCATTGAGGTATATTATTAGGAAAATATCCCCAACCGATATTTCTCCAACGGTGATTTATCTCTATCTCTGTATCTTTATTTATATTATCCGGTAAATATATCTGGTCGGGATAAAGACGGTATCCGCCTTCGGATATAAAACGTTGTACCAATCCAAAACACAATGTAAACCAAGTTTCAGTTTCGTATCCTGCCCTGAAATCCATCATATTTACATGTGCCTCAGCCGAAGCATCAAATTCCCCTTGCCGCACATCTTCGGGATGACCTTCTCTGTATTTTTTACTCGGATCAATCCAGTAACGGTGTGTACCGCCAGTTATCCATCCGCCTTCCATTATAATGGGACGTTTGTAATTCCAGGTAGCAGCAAATTGCTTTTCCCAGCTTTGATAATAATCAGTCATTCCAAAGGCATCCTGTCTGAGACTGTATCCTTTGTTGATGGCACTTGTTAATAATTTGGCACTATTTTCATTTGCCCCACCCCAACTTGCCGGATGTCCTACTAAACGGTGGTAATTGATAACCAGAGGTACGTCAGTAAATGTACGGGTATACAGATCGGTGACCCATTCGAAAACCTCTTCCTTTAATTTTTCAGTATTTTCACTGACGCTTTCTCCAATATTTTCATAGATTACATTATGCGCTTCACCCCATTTACCAAAACCATAGGCGTCAATAAAAGCACATTTATGAGAATCATTAAAATCTTTTGCTAACTCTTCAATAAATTTGGCATAATATTGTTTGAATATAGGGTCTTGCGGAATGGGAGTTACCCGGGTGGGATAATTGGCGTTTTCAAGATAAGATTGTGCTCCGGCATCAAATACAAATTGTGGAGTATTCATCCCCTGATCGCGCCCATCTACCACAATACGAAAGGCTATAGGCAATCCTCTGTTAAGAGCTCCTTGAATTAATCTTCCGATTTGGGTATTGTTGTCCCTCCAGGTGTAAACACCATCACTGGGATTGAGTGACGCCCAACTTGTACGCAAATAGCACGCAGAAGCATAATCGATTGCCTTAACCTTTTTACCAAGATCAGGAACGTAGAATTCTGTATCCCAATAGGATGGCTCCGCAGTACGGGCTGCGTACATTACCCAACCATTCAGCGGGTTGCGTAAGGGAGATGATTTATCCGGTTTAGGCTTTACAAGAATGTTTTCGGAAACACCTTTCCCATCGTCATTTTTGTCATCACTTCCGCAGGCATACAAGGTAGTAGTGCAGATCAGTGTAACTAATATGGAGAAAAATATTGTACAGTAATTTGTTTTCATGATTGTAATAACGGACTAAGTATCAATTATAATAATTTGTGCCTGAATACTATATCAGAAGAATATTGCCGTATTTTCTTATTCATATTTTTAATTCCTATACGGCAATATCTTCTTTCTTTATATTTTATCGTTTATCAAAAAAAGCAGTCATATTTCTTATATCAAGGATAATAAAGTTAGTTCCGGAAGGAATTGAGAAATATGAATTACGATGATTTTCACCACCAGCAGTACCACCATAACCACCAAACAGTTCATATTCATTGCCATGCACAACCGGAGTATCTGCACCACTTTTATTCCCGGTATAAACATAACTCTGATTACTGTTATGGACTCCAAATTTAGTTCTCCCGCTTATTGGGGTTCCAAAGTAAGCGAACACCTGAGGATCAGCCATACTTTGCACAAAATTAATTTCTTTCCATGCCCAGCCATCTGATCCGTAACGCCATAGTTTATTTACAATAGTCGTTTGCTCTACGCCATCGAGAGTCCACTTAACAACGGCCGGTGATATTGCTTTGGCAGGAGAATAAATTGTTATTGTCGATTTTTCCATATTTACTACAACCCGATATTCTCCATCAAGCGGAATGTTCCATGAAACAGCATTTTCCTGCATTTTCACATTTTCGGCTTCACCATCCTGTAAGATACCATTTCCATCTTCGGGAACGATATAGTAGCGTTCGCCTTCCAATTCCACCGGAATTTGCAATTCTCCTGCTACCAGGTTGCCATACCATGCATATTGGCTTTCATTTTCTATAGTTTGAGCCATTTCTATTTCACTTCCGTTGGGTATTGCACTACCGGCTATGAACATTTTGTCAGCTCCAAAAACTTCTATTTTAATAGGTTCTACATCTATGGTGATAGTACGAACTTCGGGAGCTTCGAAAGTAGATCCTCCAGCCCATTCGGCAACAACCCTGAATTCCAGTGTAAAGGGTTTATTTACTTTTAGCTTCCATTTCTCGTTCGCCCAGTTGTTCAATTGCTCAGATGTGAAGCTTTTACTGAATACGCCCTCCTCTTCATAGCTTATAATGGCAGTAGACGAACCGAAATTATTACCCACAACATCCAGTTTTGTAGTATAGGATATGAGATAGTCAGCAGGCAACTTCCTTGCTTCTGTCCATGTGAAAGTTATGATATCGGCAGAAAGATTATTCTCGTCCAGAGCAATTTCTGTTGAAGATGCTTTAAGTTCCAGCTTTTCCTCAGCTTTTGCAATATCTTTAATATCGTTGTCGCAGGCATTCAAACAAAATCCGACAAACAATAATGATAGTATTCTATATATTATTCTTTTCATATGTATTATTTGTTAGTTATTTGTATATCCCGGATTTTGCAGGAATTCAACATCACGGTTAGAATCAATAATTGACTTTGGTATTGGCCACAATGCGTGATAATCTTTAACTATGTCTTTCAATGTGTTATTATAAGTTTTTACACGTTCGACGTATTTACCGGTACGTACCAATGTAAAGCGACGTACTTCTTCACCTACCAGTTCACGTATGCGTTCATCAAGCAGATAATCCATTGTCATTTGATTAGCAGTGGCCAGCGTTGTCCCGGCACGGCGACGGACTTCGTTTATTGCATCAACAGCTTTCTGGCTGTCATTCTGACCAAGATAAGCTTCAGCCAGTAATAAGTAGGTTTCAGCCAGTCGGAATTTCATGCGGTCTTTATAGCTACCTGTGAGTGTCAAGTTCTCTATACGCCCATAGAAAAATTTTGTGAGTGCGGGAAACAACTGCTTGGTAGTGAACCAGGTTTGTTCTGTAATATTGCATTTTTTTCCATAAAGTGATGTGTTAGACGGATCATTATAATACCAGTTACGTTTGATATTATATTCGGAATTGCGAATATCTTTGTCATCAAAAATACCGGCAACATCTCCTTCTGCATTGGTTCCTTTGGTACCAATCCACCATTTCATAGGAAGGATCTGTGCCAGACCACGGCCACCAAGGGTGTCGGCTACAGTAAAACCGGTTAAGTCAAAGTATTTGGGATTCCATGCACGACGCGTCCAGTCGTCTGAGTTGGTACCTCCACCTATTGCATTAAATTCAAATTGCATCACCCAGATACTTTCTTTGTTACCGCTTTTGCGGTTTTGATTGTTTTCAATGAATAAATCACTGAATGCATCACCCGGAGCATCCTTTCCCGCCCCATAACGTGTTTTATTTAGGGCAAAATATCCACTGTTAATTACTTCAAGTGCTGCTTCTTCTGCCAATTTGTAGTCTGCTTTCATCAAGCCAACTTCACTCATTAAATGATATGCAGCCCATTTAGTGAGGCGTCCTTCTTTCAGATTAGCATCATCAGGATTCTCGGGTAGGTATTGAGCGGCAAATTTCAAATCTTCTACCATATTATTCAATACTTCGGATTTGGGGTCGCGGGTGAAATTGAGTGCAAAATCGTACATTATATCATCTACATAAGGTATGTCACCATAAAGATAAACGAGATAGCGGTAAGCATAGGCACGGAAAAAACGGGCTTCAGCCTGAAAGCGTTGTTTATCAGTGGAAGTATCCCAATTTGTGTTTTGCTCTGAATAATTCAATATTAAATTTGCCGATGCAATAAGGCCATAAGCCCAGTTCCAATAGGTACGTACAAACTGATTTTCGGAATTAATAGTGAGATTGCCGAATGGAAGCAGAGAGTTGTCGCTGTTTATCACTTCTACTATATCTGTGCCGGCCTGTAATGCTTCGTAGGGACAAGCATTATTGTGCATATATGCACCTTCTTCGCCCCAAGTGTTGTATTCTGAACGGGCAAGGGCATAAAGACCAGCTGTACCTACTTCAAACCCATAAGTACTGGTGAAAGTATTTGTAGGAGCGAGTTCTGATTTTAAATTTTCGTCCAGGAATCCTTCGCATCCGATAACGAATAGCAAAAGGATTGAAAGCAGACTTGTTGTTATGATATTTTTCATGTCCTCAATTTTTTAATTAGAAAGTTACATTTAATCCTAACATATATGAACGTGCTGTTGGGTAAGATGCCATCCATGTGTTATCATAGTTGAGTATCTGCCGCATATTAGAAAATGTATGCAGATTATTCACACTCACGTTAACATCGATTCCACTGAGACCTACTTTCTTAACGAGAGTACGTGGCATACGATAACCCAAAGTTATGTTCTTGATCTGTACATAGTATTGCTCTTTATAGAAACTATGGGGAAAAGGTTTAACGTATGCCGGAGAAGGAATCTCTGCGTTGGTGTTTTCAGGAGTCCAGTAATTAGCGCCGTGTATAAAGTTACCTTTTTCGAATGTCCATTGGCCGATATCGCCTACATTATTCTCTCTCCATATTCCGAATACACCATTAACCAGAAATGACAAATAGAGGTCTTTGTATGTAAATTTATTGGCTAAAGACATTCTGAATGACGGAGTTTTAGAGCCAATCACTTTTTTGTCATTTTCGTCAATAACTCCATTGCCATTCGCATCTTCAAGTTTAGCAAATCCAGGCTTGGCACCTTTTTGTATTTCCACCTGGTTTCCCTTATCGTCAATTGTAAAAAATTCATCACCTTCCTGCCAAAGACCTATTACGTTATAATCATACCATACCCTGAGAGGTTTGTCAATAAACCATTTATTTTCAATATCGTCTTTACCGTCGCCGCGCAATTCTACAATTTTATCGCGATTGAGTGAGAAGTTGAAATCTGTACCCCATGTAAAATCTTTCTTACGGATGTTTTGTGAGTTAAGTGTTATTTCAATTCCCCGGTTTTGAGTTTCGCCAATGTTGTCATATATTTTATTGTAACCGTTCATTATGGGTACGTTACGAACCATAAGCAGGTCATGTGTATTTGATTGGTATAATTCTATAGTACCGCCCAGGCGACCGTTAAATAGCTGGAAATCGATACCGAAGTTAACAGTATAGGTGGTTTCCCATTTCAGGTTGGGGTTACCAATACCATCAGAAGGGAGATAAGCAGTGTTAGCAGCCAGGCCACCATCACCCCATATATATTTCACCTTTGAATAAAGCCGGTCGAGCGACCTGTATGCAGATATAGCCTGATTTCCATTAGCTCCGTATGAAGCTCTGATTTTTAGCATATTTATCCATTCTGCATTATCCTTAATAAAATTCTCTTCGCCTATGTGCCATGCAAGAGCTGCTGAGGGGAAGAATGCATACTTATTGTTTTTAGCAAACACGGATGCTCCGTCAGTGCGTCCGGTGAAGGTAGCCATATACTTATCCATCAAAACGTAATTGATACGGCCCATATAGGATAGCATGGCTGTTTCGGAGAATCCGGACGATATATCTTTTTTACGTTCGGCAGTATGCATCATGTAATAACTGGTATCGTCGGTTACAAAACCTTCACCACTTTGCGATGTGGTTTTTTTCTCCGTTTCCTGGACACTGAATAATCCTGTAAAATCAAAGCGGTGGTTTCCGATTTCGCGCTCATAGCGGAGAACGTTTTCCCATGTATAGTCGTTGTAATGCTCATTGCTGATGCTGGCCTTCCCTCCTACCTGTCCACCTTGCTCACGGCCATCGTAGGTGTCGCGTCCATAATAAGTTCCGGTAAACGAACTACGATAGTTATAACCTAAATTTGTGCGGAATGATAATCCTTTTACAGGTAATATTATATTTGCATAAGCGTTGAGGAAAAAATTACGGTTGGTTCTGTCCTGATCTGCATTAACATTAGCCATGGGATTTCTAAAAGTGGGGTATTCCATAGGTTCTTCCACATAGTAGCCATTTTCATCAAGATATTTTCCGTAAGGACTTTGTTTGATAGCATGTTCGAGATTGGGACTAACGCCACCATTTTCTCTTTGAACAAACTGTGTACCTACCCCGATGGTAAGCCATTTATTGAAAGTCTGGTCTACATTGACCGAAATGTTAGTGCGGGTAAGGTTGGAATTGTATACTACTCCTTCCATTTGATGATGGGCGATAGCAGCCATGTATTTGGTAGTTTCTGTTCCACCCGAAATACTGAGTTGATGATCCATTGTGAAACCATTCTGGAAAACATAATCCTGCCAATCGTGTGTGATACCCTGAGCATACATTTCTTTTTCATTCTGGCTGATTATATCACCGGCAATAGGATCGAGCCGATCACCCGTATAGCCATTTTTCAGCCGTGCAAAGTCTTGCTTAAGACGTATATATTCGTTAGGCCCCATCACCTGTATTCTTTGCATGGGCTCTTGAAACCCGAACTGGCCTTTGTAGTTTACCTGAGGCTTTGACACAGCTCCTCTTTTGGTCTGGATTAAGATTACTCCATTCGATCCTCGTGATCCATAAATGGCTACAGCCGAAGCATCTTTAAGTACTGTAAGATTATCAATTATATTGGGATCCAGATCGACCAATGCCCCGGAATAGGGTATTCCGTCAAGAACAATCAACGGATTATTGCTGGCCGACAAAGAGTTTTCTCCACGAATAAGCAGGGATTGATCTTGTCCGGGTGCAGCGTTGCTGGCGGTAATATTAAGTCCGGCTACCTGTCCTGTAAGACGATCCATTAAATTAGTAGTGGATACCATTTCGAGTTTTTCTTTACCAACAACAACAAGGCCTCCTGTCAGGTCTTTTTTTCGTGCAGTACCATATCCTACCACTACTACTTCCTCCAACAGCTGATTGTCTTCAGTCATTGTTATATTCATAACACCATTAGGATTTGCTTTAACTTCTACATTTGCATAGCCTATATAAGATAAAACTAATGTTGAAGCAGGCGAAGCTTGTAGTGTGAAATCCCCGTTTATACCTGTGGTTGTTCCTGTGCCAGCATTTTTCACACGGACAGTAACACCAATTAAAGGTTCTCCATTTCCATCAATAACTTTTCCGGTAATTCTTGTAAGATTTTGTTGGGAATACATACTGGTTGCCGATAATAAGGATAATACAACAGCCATCAAACAGATCTTTAACTTTTTGTGTATTTTCATTTTCTTTTATTTAAGATAAAAACTAAATTAGGATTTACATTTATTTCTTCTTTTTAATGTCAGGAAGGAGATCTGATATTAGTTGAAGTGAAGAAGTGTTCATTTCCTGTTCTTTTACTCATAACATTTTAATATTAGTTTAAGTACTTTTATTTGCCTCACAAGCTGCCAGCAGAGTAAACAAAGGTTTTTTATCACCAGCAAAGATGTATAAAATTCGGATACACGTTGGTATTCGTTTATTCAGAAATGGTTCTATTTTGTACGACAGGTATAAAAAGAGTAGGCAATACAAAAAAAGAAGCCTTTCTAGGACTTCTTTTTAAATTCGGAGGGTGTTAATTCAAAATGTTTTTTAAAGCAAATACTAAAATATTTCGGATTAATAAATCCGGTTTGATTTGCAATCTCGGATATGGTAAGGTCCGACTCTTTTAATAGTTGTGCGCTGCGTTTAAGCCGGATATCCATTATAAACTCTTTAATAGACATGCCTACTATGTCGTTTATCTTTTGATATAAAAGTGTACGCCCGATCCCCATATCAGAAACAAATGACTCGACATTATAATCACAATTACTTATGTTTTTTTCTATTTGTTCCATTGCTTTTTTCAGTAATTCTTCATCCATAGAAGAGATAGTGATTTTAGAGGGTTCTGCGATGTACTTTTTGCTATATAATTCTTTTAGTTCATTTTGATTCCTGATCAGATTGCTGACTTGTTTGAGTAAAAAGTCCATATCAAAAGGTTTGTCTATAAATACATTGGCTCCGCTTTCCAATGCTTTAATCTTGTTTTGTGTATTCTGGCCTAATGCCGACAAAACAATAATAGGAATATGGCTGGTCTGAATGTTCGAACGAAGGGTATGGCAAACATCAAAACCATCAGCCTCAGGCATCATTAAGTCGGTAATTACAATCTGAGGAAATATTTTTTTTGCCTTTGCTATACCTTCATTACCATTGGTCGCAGTGTATACATTATAATACTCAGACAGGCGCTGCTCCATATAAACTCTTAAACCGGGATCATCTTCTATAACAACAATACTATATGCTTTACGACTTCGTTTATCATGCAAATTTAGTTCTTCCTCTGATTCTGCCAGGATGTTATCTATTTCAGAAATGGTATATTCATAGGAAACCGCGTTACCACTTGTTTTCTCAACATTCAGGGGAAAAGGTAAAATAACGGTAAATGTAACTTTCGAATCGCCGGAATGTAAAGTGACTTTCCCATCCAGGCTACCGGCCAATTCTTTAACGATTGATAATCCTAAGCCTGTACTTTCTTCAAAAGCTGGTCTGCCGGAAGTTAATCGCCTGAATGATTCGAATATTTCTTCCTTTTTATCATCCGGAATCTCAGTACCGGTATTGGTTATGGCAACGGATACATATCCGGTATGATCCTTGGGAGGTAAAGCAAGGTCTTCAATTCCCGCTTCGCTGGTAATCATGCAGATTTTCACACCCAGAAAACCATTTTCGGAAGTATATTTTATAGCATTAGAAAGTAAGTTTGTAATGATCTTCTCTATTGCATCATGATCGAATCTGGTATAGAAACTTTCCATATCAGAACTTATATCTGTTTCAATTCCTTTTTTATTGGCATAAAGTTCAAACAAAGAAAAAATATCTTTAATGTAATGAATCAAATCACCGGATTGCAGGTTAAAAGTAATTTTCTGGCTTTCAATCTCCCTGAATTGGAGAAGCTGGCTGATCATCCGTTGAATACGATTTATGTTTTTTTCTATAAGGCTTACATACACATTAGCATTAGATGACGGCTCATCGGGCAGAAATTCTTTCAATTGTTTCAAAGGATCAATAACCAGGCTTAAAGGAGTTTTCAGGTCATGCGAAATATTCGTGAAAAAGTTAATACGTGCCTGCGTAAGTTTTTTCATATTTTGCTCTTTGAGCTGTTCCATCTCAAGCTGATGTTTGAAGATTTTCTTGTTAGTAAAATACCTCCATATAAAGTAAACGATGGACAATAAAAATATACCATAAATAATATATGCCCAAACAGAAAGAAAGGGCGATGGTTTTACTTCAAAATATAATGCAGAAATTTCGTCACCCCACAGCCCGTCATTATTGGCTGCTTTGGTTTCGAATATATAGTTACCTGCAGGCAAATTAAAGAATTGTATTGTTTTTTGTCCCGGAGGCAAAAGATTCCATTGGTCTGAAAGTCCGATCATTCTGTATGCATACTGGTTTTTCTCTGCTTGCAGATAGCTATTTGCCGAAACACATATTTCTATGTTAGCTTGTTTATGAGATAGCTTGATTTTGTTGTTATCGTCTTGATAATAAGACATTGTTGATATGTCTTTTTTTAAGGGAGAGTTCTTTATATCCGGAACAATGGCTTCATTATTGATTAAGAGATCAGTAAAAAAGACTTTGGGTTTCTGATTATTGTATTTTATTTTGTTTGGTGTAAACATGATAAAACCATCTGTTCCCCCAAACAGCATCTCTCCTTTTGAAGTTTTATAGCACGACCTTACATAAAACGCTCCGCAAAGATTTAGATTATCAATTTTAGATTTATTTATTTTCCTGTTTTTATAATCGTAATAATACAACCCGTCATTGGTGCTGAACCATATATCTTTTGACGAATCATCTTCCAGGATACCGAAAACCGTTTTTCCCAACAAGCCTTCTTCTTCACCAAAGTTAACATAACTTCCATCTTTTCCCAGTTTGTTTACTCCACCTCCACGTGTTCCAAACCAAATATCAGACTCTGATGTTACACAAAACGAACAAAGATTATTTACTGAATAGGGCATATCTTCTATATAGTAGCGTTTTATGATACGCCTCGTGGCAACATCCACAATATATGCTCCATGATGAGTTACCAGCCATAAATTATTGCCTTTGTCCTGAAATAATGTTTCTATCTGCATTTTAACCGCTTCTCCTTCAGAATTATACAAAGTAACAATTTCTATAGCTCCGCTTTTCTTATTCTTATACATTAATTCAGAATCCGGATCAGTCATCCATATGCCGGAATCATTTTCCATTGCAAAATCATATATACTCAACTGCTGTGATGTAACAGGATGGCGCATCTGCAAGTCTCTGAAGCGCTGTTGCTTTTCGTCAAACTCTTCCATCCCTCCGTTGAATGCAGAGATTTGCAAAACATTTGTTTTCTTATCATACCGCAACCTTTTTATCATATTTGACGTAATTCCACTTTTGTTTCCTTGTGTATAATAGGAGAAACGGTCTGTTTTCCTATTCCAATAATTTAACCCTCCTCCTTCTGTACCTATCCACAAATTTCCTTTTTTATCTTCTTCAAAACAGCTTACTATAGGATGATTCAGTCCTCCCGGAGTGGCTTTGAAATAGTCTACACCATTATCAAAGAAAGTCATATAGGCTAGTTTCCCACCATATGTACCTATCCAGATACCTTCGTCAGGGTCAGGATAAATAGACCAGACAGAATTATTGGGTAGAGAATATGTATAATGAAGATTAAACCGGAGAAGGTTAATTTCTTCCGTAAGCGGATCTAGAAGAAATAGCCCCGTTTGCGTGGCTATCCAGAGGATATTGGAAGAATCCAGATATAATTTTTTGGCACTTGCAGATTTATCGTATTCGCGAGACAGATTATAGTGTTTTATTATCCGGCCGTTATTATCACATTTATATAAGCCATCCATATGTGTGAGTATGTAAGTTGATCCGTTATACTCTATCACATCTCTTATTATATGGCTTTCATCGCCTATATCGGCGAAAAGACTGCATTGTCCGTTTTCTTTATTTAATTTGTATAACTTCCCGGTTGATGCAATATAGATACGTTCTTTAATACATATGAGGCTGGATATAACAATGTCAGGAGATATTGGATATTCTTTTACCTCAGGAAATTGACCGGGATGAATTGACTCTATTTTACCATCTCTGATTAACCATAGTACTCCCCCGTCATCAGGTGTTATCGAAGCTATATTTCCTTTTAATAGCCATTGGAAATCGCCCGCCTGGTAATTGAAACTTAATAGTCCGTGATTAGTACCTATATATAATCGCTTTGATTTGTCGGTAACAACTTGCCCATATGACCAATATGAACTGGGCAGAAGATTTGATACCAACTCGTTCATCTGGATGAAAGTATTACCATTATACATAAATAATGCATCATATCCGTTTTTAGACTGATTGGTTTCTTTTTGAAGCGATGATAGCGGGCTATCGGAGCTAAAAAAAGGAGACAAGCAGGCAAAAAAAAGCCTGAAGAAACAACAAAAGCAACCTGTAGAAAATTTTCTGTGGAAAATTTAAACAGGCTCTTAGCAAAGTTAACAAAATAAATAAAAAACAGTTAACTACACTATTTCTAACAGAGAAACTATAATAAAATTCAGTAATTTCTTTATCGCTGGTTATTAAACATTTAAGTACTAATTTGTCACATGCTTAGGTGACGGGGAGTCACGTGCTTTAGTGACGGTCGGGACGTGCTTTAGTGTCGGCCGTCACTTAAGCACGTAACAGGTAGTGATGTAAGCACGTGTCTACCTCTTACCTGGACACATCACAGATGGAGATGCAAGCACGTGACAGGTAGGAGCTTGAGACGTCACATACAGAGATGCAAGCACATGACATATAGTGACTTGGATACGTCATAGATAGTGATGTAAGCACATGACAGGTGGTGACTTGGGGGCGTCAGGGATAATGATGCAAGCACATGAATGGAAGTTGAATAAATAATCTAACCTATATAAAATCCAAAGGCATCGTAGAATTTACTTCCCGATGCCTTTTTCTCTCTTGTTTAACTAAAACTATAAATTATACTTACCTTATTACCATTTTACGAATAATACTTTAGGATTGATATTTACTGAAAGCCAGCCCCAATCCTGCCAGCTTTTATGATTTCCGCCTTTTGCATAATCCATGGTTTCCGTGCCCAGCATGAAGGAGTAACCTGCTGACAGTTTTACATCTTTCATGATAGCCCAGTCTACCTGGAAATCAATTTCATGACCCAAGCCTTTATCTAACTCCACATCATTATCTTTTATCTTTTGTGCAGTTAAGAAATAGTGGTAATTAAGCCCGAGATTTACTTTATGGCATGGTTTGAAGCCAATACCGGCATAATTATCCCATAAACCCGGTTTTACGATTTCTTTTCCGTCTACCTCTCTCCATTTAGAAGCATAAAAATAATCCATACTACCATAGAACTTATGGTGAGTACCATAAAGAGGATCAAAAGCATTGAATTTGTCGCTATCAGATTTGTTTCCACTCAAATAATCTGTTGCAATGAATAAATTCCATTGATCTGTAAAATGATACTGTACACGGGCACTTGCCATGAAAGCGCTAACATCTCTTCCTGTAGTGTTTTTACCAAACTGATAATAGAAACTACCTGTAAAGTCCCAGCCGGAGGGCGAGTACTTGAGATGAGTACCTGTCGTTCTCAGATAGCGGGTATTAGGCTTGTTTTCGTCTTCGTTTAACACACCACCTTCAAGCCCTAAATTCATAAATAAAATGGAGGCACTGAAAGGATAATCCCCCGATGAGAAATTATACCAAAGTGTCTGCATATTCTTATATGGCTGACCTCCTGTATAATAAGGGTCGCCAATTAGATGTTCTTTAGCCTGATTATAAGCTAATATCACATGCAAACGGTGATATTTGTTTTCAAATCCCAGCTTAAGTGCGTCGTGATAACGTCCGGAAACGTTCCAATCCAGTCCGCCTAAAATACGTTCGTCATCATATACTAAGGACTGGCGTCCCAGCTGGCCGAAAAAACCTTTTCCGAATTTCATACGTGCCCATGCTTCATTGAGCATGAAAGTACCTTCTGTTTCAACTTGTTTCTGTTGTCCCCACACTCCGACATGCTGACCGGAGAATTTCATGGTGAGATCATGACGGTTGTATTCCATGGAAAGGCGTGCGCGGTTGTTGATAAAAGTAGCAGGTTCCTGACCTTCCTGGCGTGGAGTTAATACACCATTACGGTATTCTGCACGTGGACGTATTTGCGTTGATATGGTAAACTCATTTTCTCCGCCTTTCTTTTGCGCCTGAACTGTGAAAGCCGGAAGTAACAGACCGGCGATAAATAACCATGTAACGTTCTTCATACAAAGATAATTTAATTGATGATTATTAGATTTATTACTCGATATTATATGTATGTACGCTTACTCCTTGTGCCGACGGAAGATAGTTGATACCATACCAGCACATTTGTAACAATACAAAAGAAATAAGCATTACCCATAACGCTTTTTTGTAATCTCCTGATTTGGGCCTGTTCAGCCTGAAATGGATATAGACGAGATAACTGATCCAGGTAGCCGCCGCCCACGTCTCCTTGGGGTCCCATGCCCAGTAGTGTCCCCATGCTTCTTTGGCCCAAAGTGCACCAAAAAGCATTCCGAAAGTCATAAATGAAAGACCTACGTAAACGAGATTATCGGATAAGTCCATTTCACGGGGATTGATCTCTTTCTTTTTAAGCCATAAAAGATAGATAGCCATTATTGCAGCAGCACCCAGCATGGCATACGCAAACATATATACGATAACATGCGGTGCAAACCAGGGACTCTGCAAAGCCGGCATCAGTGTTTTGTTGTGAATCTCCGGCTTAAATATATTAATGCAGATAAATACGAGTGAAAGAATGAAACTAAAACTCAATATCCATTTATATTTCCAACGGCTATAGGTTATCAACCCAGCCAGAGGCAGGAAGAATGAATACCAAAGGCGGGTTTCTCCCATCGTACGCATAGGTGGACGCTCTAACGAAATCCACATGCCTAAAATGAAGATGAAAAATATTAATAGTCCTACTACAGTAAAGCTGTAGACCAAAGCTGGCTTTTTATCTTTCCAGGCGGTAGCGGCTCCCAATCCCCAGAAAATCAGGGCGGCTATGGCAAATAGTGCAAAATAATTCCAACTCATTCTTTATCCTCCTTTCTTTTTCCGGCAGTAATAAACATACATACTGCTCCGGCTATCAACATCCATATACCTGTATAAACAATTGGTAACCAGGGGTCTTTTACTAATTCGAGAATGCTTATTGTGCTCCACTTTCCTTTGGTTTCGTCGTAACTAAGCTGATAGATTTTCCAGCCGTCGATATGGAAAGGTTTGTTTACCTCGATAGTGGCTTCTTCTATTTTCTCTGTTTGCTGTGTGTATACTACTACATCTGAAGCAAATCGGCGCGGTTCGCGTTCGGGCATAATAAGGCTTATTTCCTCATCAAGGCGAATGGCTTTATAGGGGAAGGCAAAACTGCCGCAGCTTACCCATCCTTCTTTTTGCTCTCCGGTGCGGGTGTTGACAGCCTGCACATACACAGCGTAGGTAGCCCCCATTGAATGAAATTCTACGAACTTTATGGTATCTTCCGTAGCCATGCTGGCTGCTTCGGGAATACGCTGTTCGAGAGTGATTTGCCAGTCGAGCAGTTCACCTTGGTGGAAGTCATCTTCCAACAGTATGTTTACGGGTTTGCTTTCGGGAAGGGCTTTACCGTTTTTGTTATCTATGAGCATCAGCTTGGGAGGATACTCTTCGATGGTAAAGTTCTTAAGCTCAACTGCCAATGGCAATTCAACCATATTTTTTTGCAGATCGTATGCTCTCCATTCGGGTTGACCTCCGAGTGAGGTGGTCATTTCCAGACGTTGCATGTCGGCATTGCCAAAAACGGCTCCGGTAAGGGCAATGAAAAGTCCGAGATGGTTGAGCAGAAAGGGAATATTCTTCCAACGGAAAGGGAAAATACGACGCAAAGTAACCATCCCCACCAAAGTAATAAGCCAGCCGAACAGTAATATGAATGGCCACGCCGACAGCATCTGCGAAAAGCCCAGCCACGATTCAAAGCCGGATACTTCTATATAAAAGGGCTTCTGGCGGATCAGCCCCATTACTACGGTCATTGTTACCACGGCTATCATTGAAGTGACAGCGGCCGGATAACGACTCATCCATTTAAATATATATATTTTGCGGGAGCCTATATGCATGGCGATAAGGGCAATGATATAGATTGCCAGTATCACGACATTTACGGGGAATGCCATCAAATCCCAATTTACTTTCCCTACGGTGAACTGTAATATGATTCCGACGACAAACAGTCCGGCGCAGATGGTAAAGCCTTCCTTATACCCCCAGGGTTGTTTCCACATATTAATAATAATGTCGTATTGTTTTTATTCTTGTTTGCTTGTACAAAACTATAAATTATTATAGCAAATGTATAAATTATTCTCTGTAAATTCCGGGGCGGACTGTATTTTTTCATTTACGAAAGTATCCGTCGTGTTCGCCCCGCCGGTGAAATATATTTTTTGTTTAAATCCTTATTTATGGTAGCAGGCAAAGAGTAAGTCCGGGGCTTTATATCCACCCCGGGCCATTCCTGATTGATTCTCACACATCTACATTCAGGTTTATTCTCCCTTTAAAACTTTATCTTTTATTCTCGAAAAAATGTAATACCTATTGCTCTGTATTTAATTTGACTGTAATTATTAAAAACTCCGGAGTGCAGGGATTTGTGTACGAATCGCCCTTCTATGGGTCTTACTGAACGTTATTTACAAAAGAACTGTTTTTACTATATATTAACGGGCGGTTCATTAACCGCCCTGCACTCTATAAACTTAAATCTAACTTATGAACTTATTTGTATTAATTCTTAGCTACTAATTTGTTGCTCGATTTTGCTTTTTCGATCCACTGCGGAACGATAGTTTTCATAAACTCTTCTTTATCTTTGCGTTCTTTTTCGATATCAAGACCGATATAAAGCTGTGCTTTTTCTTTGGTAGAGATATCCGGCATAGGAACGTCTGTCACTCCTTTTGAAGCAAGAACTTTGGATACTGCCATACGTGCCTGCAATGCTTTGTCCAATCCATGAGCCAGAATCCGCTGTATCTCTTGTGGGGCATGGAATGATGCTCCGTGAGATGCTACTCCGAAATCCCATCTCCATTGTGCCTGACGAATAAGCTGAAGGGCTTCTTTCATCTGAGCTTCGTTTGCGCCTTTTTCCCAGGCGTATTGTGCTTCGATGTGGGCTTTTGCCAGTTCTTCTTCGAGGCGGTTACGGGTTTCGTTAGCCTTGCGCTGACGATCGTATACGTTGTTGCGCAGGGTTTCTTCACTCTCGCGGTGACATACCTGACAAGTGCGGTCGATCATTGCAAGCGGACTTTGGATATGATGGTCGCTGTATTTCATACCGCCCTCGCTTTTGTAAGGCATGTGGCAGTCTGCACAAGATACGTTGCGCTGTCCGTGTATACCCATCTGGGCTATCTCATAATCGGGATGCTGAGCTTTAAGAATAGGAGCTTTACTGAGTGAGTGGATATAATCGTAATAATTACTTTCGTCATAGTAAGCCTCCATGTCTTCTACTGTCATACCTTTATCCCAGGGGAAAGTTAAATATTTACCATCACCTTTGAAATAATATTCTACGTGGCATTGTGCACATACGAGTGAACGCATTTCCTGCGGTGTAGCCTTTGTAATGTCTTTTCCCATAGCTTCGAAAGCTTCGATCAGGGCCGGGCGGCTGATGTGCAGGTTCATATTTTCGGGTTCGTGACAGTCTGCACAGCCGATGGGGTTTACGATTTCGTCGCCGAAGGCTGCCCATTTATTATTGTAGAAGTTGTCTACGCCGAGGGCTTCCATCATGCGGGGCACGTCGGGGCTTTTACACGTCCAGCAGGTTGCAGGCTGAGGACCTCCGTCAGCAGTCATCGGAGAGCCTACGCGCAGTGTGTGCTGTATATCTTCGACGGCATGCATGTGTCCGCGTGGTGATGAATAATCTTTTGCAAAGGCATATCCTGCCCAAAGGATTACCATCTCGGGACGTTCTGCAAGCACATCTACAGCTATATTGCCATTGAATTCGCTTTTGAAGTTGTATTAGCGGTTTCTGTCCATGTTTGATATTCGCGCGGGTAGTTGTCGCGGAAAACTTCGTTGCGTGATTCGATACCGGTAATCTCCGTACGCTTGTTGTTGAAGACGCTTGCTACTTCGGCACGTCGCTCCATCAGGGAAGATACTACGATTCCGAGTATGAACACAACAGCCATTGTCCCTCCGAACAGCAGCCATCCTTGCCATGATTTGAGTTTCTTTTCCATATTTTATCTTGTTATTTAATTTTTTATTGGGGAATGGTGATTCATAGTTTTATATTGATTATTTCTTTTTCATCTTCTGCAACCAGTCGGGCACGGGCGAATCCGGATAAGGAACGAGCGCGGCAGGGGTTGTAGAAAGGCTGTTGCCACGTCCGTGGGGTATGTCGCGGTGACAATCCCAGCAGGCTTTGCCCTCTCCTACGGCTGCCATCATATAATCAATCTGTCCGGTTTTTACGAATTCGGTGTTCAACTGGGTGTGGCAACGGATGCAATTATTCATAATGACTTCGGAACTGCGTGCATGTGCGCGGATCACGTCTTTTTCGCCATGCATCAAAAATGCGGCAACGTGTCCCATACCATCCATCCCTTTAAAGGCCCATTTTTTTACGAAGTTGTCCTGCGGAACGTGACAATCGTTGCAGGTAGCATCCCGGGCGTGGGAGCTGTGAAACCAGGTAGCGTAATAAGGTGCCATGATGTGGCAATTAACGCAGGCAGCAGGATCGTCTCCCAAATAGGTATGCGCACGGAGCATATACAGGAAGAGTCCTCCCCCTCCGACTATTATTCCCAGGGCGACGATAGCAAATATTTTCCATTTTCGCGAAGGAAGAATGGTATTCAATAGCTGTCGTATCTTCATAGATATTGTACTTTTCTACAAAGATAGAGAGACGGAAGTGGAAAAGGTGTAATTTAAATTACACTTTTTGTGTTTTCGGGAGAGAAAAGCAAAGTAAAAAGAGGGTATCCGGGTAGTTTGGACGTTGATTTTATATATATAATAAGGTATAGGACAAATGACAACATAAAAGCTTTAAAAGTCCGTTTAAATAATGTATGGCTTCTTGTCGAAATAAGAGCTCAAATCTTTTTATCTTTTCATTTGTTATTAGCGAATAAAACAAATATTGTATGAAAACATTTTGCAGGATATTTTTCCTTTTTTCGCTTCTTCTCTTTATGGCATGTAACGGGAGGAACAGAAATACCTCCGACAACACCCGCCTGGAAGTAAGCAATGCATTGAGAGACATTACCAATATGGATAGTTTGTATAACAGGCTGAGCTATATAGAGCTCCCCTTTACGTATCCGGATGGGGTTGTAACCCGTGTGCGCGACTATGTAACGCTACCTGAAAGCATGTATAGCTATTTTCCGAACAGTGATGATTTCCGGTCGGATGTATACATTGCCAAGTTGCCACAATCGGGCAGTAAAAGGATAGTGGTTGTTTTTTATAACGACAGCCTTGAAAACAGCGCCATCGATATGTATACGCTCTCCCCGGAAAGGCAAGTGATAGACAGGCTTGCTTTGTATTCTATAGAACGGGTAGACGGAAAGATTGCTGAGATCGTACGTAAATATGACGTACGCCCTGAGAACCGGATACGTGTATATAAAGAATTGAACAATACACTTATCGAATCTCTGTTTTACACGGTCACAGACGATGGATATTTTACCGAGATCCGGGACGGACAAACTCCGGCCACTGCTTTCGAGAGCTTTGATAATGTAACATATTATGTAGAAACATTCGTCTGGATGCCAAAGCCGAATGGGGGAATTGAGAAAACCCAAGTACAAAAAAGGGAATACAAGCTCAGTAAGGCAGGAAAAGTAGAAGAGGTAGAAGTCCGTTAAAAAATAAGTTGCTTTTCTTCTTTTTTATCCGGCAAAAAGAAATATCTTTGCATTGGAAACGGCACATTTTTTCTATTAAATACATTTTTCTAATTATTCAGGAAGAGAATGTTCTCTTTATGGATAGGGATTTATATGGCTTGAAGTAGGAAAGCATGTCGTTTACACATAAAGATCGTGAGATCTTTTTGTTATCTTTACTCTATATAAAGAATTAATGTTACTGTACAAAAATTTCTTTAGAAAAGGCACTGAATGGTTATCTTCAGTGCCTTTTTACTTTTCAGAAGGTAGAAAGATATAAGAGGGTGAGAACCCCTCTAAAGGGGCATACGGAAAGAGAAAAAACTATCGGGCCCGAAAAAATATTTCCTTTTATCAGGAAATAAATTTATGCAGCCGGAAAAATATTTTCCCGGGCCTATAAAAGTATCGCCCGGCCTGAACAATTTTATCTGCGGGCTGTTATTATAAGTATATCGAATAGATAGGGAGAAAAATGCAGTGCATATCTCTTTGTAAAAGATTAATCAATCTCTCAAACCGGCTTATATCAATAAAATTCTCATTATCACCCCTTTTGATTCTTCACTTGATACCCGGGTTTACGACTATATAGTTATTTGTTTTACAATATACCCTCTTTATGGTATTTCCTTTTCTTTGATTCTTTCTTACCTTTGTAACGTCGATTTACATTATAAAAAACTGGAACGATGGCAAATATAAAGAAAGGATTGATTGACCTGATCGGAAATACTCCGCTAATGGAACTTTCGCATTTCAGTGAAAATAAGAATTTGAAGGCAAGGCTGATAGCTAAGCTTGAATATTTTAATCCCGGTGGAAGCGTGAAAGATCGTATTGCACTCGCAATGATCGAAGATGCCGAGGCTCGTGGAGTTTTGAAGCCGGGAGCCGTTATCATCGAACCTACCAGTGGCAACACCGGCATCGGGCTGGCTTGGGTAGCATCTGTAAAGGGATATAAATTATTTCTGACTATGCCCGAGACGATGAGTGTAGAACGACAGAACTTATTAAAAGCCTTGGGTGCTGAGCTTATTCTTACCCCGGGAACCCTGGGCATGCAAGGTGCTATAGACAAGGCTAATGAATTGAAGGAGACAATACCGGAAGCTGTGATTTTGCAGCAGTTTGAGAATCCGGCAAACCCTGCCGCTCATGCACGGACTACTGCACACGAAATCTGGAACGATACGGATGGCGGGATAGATATATTCGTCGCTACTGTGGGAACGGGTGGTACGCTTTCGGGTGTAGGCTCGACATTGAAAAAGCTGAAACCGGACGTGCAAATTGTGGCTGTAGAGCCGGATAGCTCGCCTGTGCTTTCAGGAGGTAAGCCGGGAATACATAAAATACAGGGTATCGGTGCGGGTTTCGTTCCTAAGACGTATAATCCGGACCTGACTGATGAGATAATTCGCGTGAGCGATGATGATGCAATACGTACGGGACGCGAAATAGCTACGCTTGAAGGGCTGCTCGTAGGCATATCATCCGGCGCAGCGCTATATGCGGCGATGCAACTGGCCCGGCGGCCCGAAAATGAGGGAAAGCAGATAGTAGTTCTCCTCCCCGACCTCGGTGATCGATATCTTTCTACTGCGCTATATGCGTTTGATGAATATCCGCTTTAATTTTTTATAAACAGTATCTAGTAACCCGAAAGAGACGGTTAGTTGAGCAGCAGGCCGAAAATATATTTCTGCTTAACTAATTGAAACTTATTGAGTTCTTTACTGTTGATCTTAATAATGAAAATAGTAACTAATTAATACCCCCGATCACTATGGGCAATTCAAAGTATCATTTTGAGACACTCCAACTACATGTTGGACAAGAACAACCGGACCCGGCGACCGATGCGCGTGCCGTGCCGATTTATCAGACAACTTCGTATGTATTTCGTGATTCTGCTCATGCAGCTGCCCGGTTTGGTTTACAAGATCCGGGAAACATTTACGGCAGGCTTACCAACCCTACACAAGGTGTATTCGAACAACGCATTGCAGCGCTCGAAGGTGGTGTAGCAGGTTTGGCTGTGGCTTCCGGAGCTGCTGCTATTACGTATGCTATCCAGAATATCACCCGTGCGGGAGATCATGTGGTGGCTGCACGCACCCTTTACGGAGGAACATACAACCTGCTGGCACATACACTGCCTCCTTATGGGGTGGAGACTACTTTCGTTGATCCTGCAGAACTGGCTAATTTTGAGAACGCGATACAGGAAAATACGAAATTGATCTTTATCGAGACACTGGGTAACCCCAATTCTAATATTATTGATATTGAAGCAGTAGCTGAGATAGCTCACCGCCACGGCATTCCATTGGTGATAGATAATACCTTTGGCACTCCTTATCTGATTCGTCCTATCGAACATGGTGCCGATATAGTGGTACATTCTGCTACGAAATTTATTGGTGGACACGGAACGTCACTGGGTGGGGTTATTGTAGATTCGGGCAAATTTGATTGGGCCGCTTCGGGCAAATTTCCACAACTCAGCGAGCCGGATCCGAGTTATCACGGCATACGCTTCACAGAGGCGGTAGGCGCGGCGGCATACGTTACACGTATTCGTGCGGTGCTTCTTCGTGATATGGGAGCTGCGATCAGTCCTTTCAATGCATTTATTCTTTTACAGGGTGTAGAAACGCTTTCGCTTCGGGTAGAACGCCACGTTTACAACGCACTCAAGGTAGTAGACTTCCTGAGTAAACATCCGAAAGTTGCTGCCGTCAATCATCCTTCGCTTAAGGAGCACCCCGATCATGAGACTTACAATAAATATTTCCCAAAAGGAGGAGGTTCTATCTTTACAATCGAAGTAAAAGGTGGCACTGCCGAAGCACAAAAGCTTATCGACAGTCTCGAAATCTTCTCCCTGTTGGCAAATGTGGCAGATGTGAAGTCGCTCGTGATACATCCGGCCAGCACTACACATTCTCAGCTTAACGAAAAAGAACTGGAAGAACAAGGTATTAAACCTGGCACCGTACGCTTTTCTATCGGTACGGAACATATTGATGATTTACTGGCTGACCTCAGTCAGGCACTGGATAAGATTTAAAGATTTATGCAGATAGCAACATTGATATCGGGCGGTGTGGATAGCTCCGTAGTTGTACACCAACTATGTGAGCAAGGCCACAAACCCGATCTTTTCTATATAAAAATAGGTATGGAGGGTGACGACGGCCTGTCGTGCACTGCCGAAGAAGATATTGAACTGGCCACTGCCGTAGCCCGGCGCTATGGGCTGAGGCTGGAAGTAATCGACCTGCACCGTCAGTATTGGGACAATGTAGTAGCCTATGCCATCGAAAAAGTAAAGCGGGGCATGACGCCCAATCCCGATGTGATGTGCAACAAGCTCATTAAGTTTGGCTGCTTCGAGCAGGAAGCCGGACATCTGTATGACAAAATAGCCACCGGCCATTATGCTACAACGCGGGAAATAAACGGCAAAACATGGCTTGCCACTGCCAAAGACCCGGTGAAAGATCAAACTGACTTTTTGGCACAGATCGATTATCTGCAAGTTTCCAAACTTCTCTTTCCTCTGGGACATCTGATGAAGCAGGAAGTAAGGGAAATTGCCCTGTCGGCCAGGCTTCCTACAGCACAACGGCGTGATAGCCAAGGCATTTGCTTTCTGGGCAAGATAAACTATAATGATTTCCTCCGTCGCTTTTTAGGAGAAAAACAAGGCCCCATCATTGAGTTGGAGACGGGAAAAAAGATAGGTACGCATCAGGGATATTGGTTTCATACCAACGGACAACGTAAGGGATTGGGACTCAGCGGAGGACCTTGGTTTGTGATTTCGAAGGATATAGACGAGAATATTCTTTACGTATCCCGCGGATACGACACAGACAAACAATATGGTTATCAATTTGCCCTGCAGGATTTCCACTTCATCACTGAAAATCCATGGAAAGGTGAAGAATCCATACCCGTGATGTTCAAAATACGCCATACACCCGAGTTCTCACAAGGAATACTACGGCAGGAAAATGGTTTATACCATATAGAAAGCAAAGAAAAGTTACAGGGCATTGCTCCGGGACAGTTCGGAGTAATCTATGATGAGTGTTCAGAACTTTGCATCGGTAGCGGAGAGATCGTCATATATAATACTCCACCGCATTTATAATACCTGCACGAAGCGCATACTTGGTTGCTTCGTGTACGTTGTTCACGCCAAGCTTTCTGAAAATATTCTTCCGATGTGTCATTACTGTATGAACACTCAGGAATCTTTCGGCAGCAATTTCCTTGGTAGACTTTCCCTGGGCAATGCATTTTAGTATCTCCCGTTCCGTAGCAGTGAGCGGAGAAGTTTTATCATCTGCTACAACCTCCTTTTGGCTTAGTAGATGCGTCAGGCTGCTGCAAATATACTGCTCGGAGCGTTTTGCATGGCGAAGGGCGTCTTGTATCTCATTTAGCGGAGCATCTTTCATCACAATGCTGAATGCCTTATTGCAAATTACTACACGGCGTATGAAATCCTCACTCAAGTTTTCGCAAAATAAAAGCCAATGTGCCTGTTTGAAGCGTTCCTGAAGAATTAGCAGGTAATCAGTCGACAAATCAAAAAGCGTATAATCAAGTAATATCACTGCATCGGAAGAAGCGATGAGAAGGTTTACAAGTTCCTTACGATTCTTCACTTCCCTTATTTCTTCAAAGTGCACAGATGTAGCAGAAAGATATTTAATTCCGGCTTTTGTTATGTCCTGGTTGTCTGCAATTATCAAAGTCATCCTGTTACTGAGCATCTTTTTGGAAGTTTAGAAGGGAAAAATAAATCGGCTCCACCGCCTTTAGGCAGACAAAGATAAGGAAAAGTACGGGCAAAAAAAATGGCTACTCGTCGCGAGCAACCAATCTTTGTTAACCTTAAATCTAATACTATGAAAAACACAGTACAAATATATAAGGTAACAATATATCGTGCAAATTTTCTAACTCATTACAATAATTTATAACATCCTTTTAACATTTCCCTGTTTAATTGACAGGAGAAAATACGTATCCTCCTTTACCATTAGCTTTTATATGCCCAATAGAGGGATATGGAATGTGCATTCCGGCTACAGGGATATTATGTTTGGATACATATTCTAATATTTTTTTACGACTTTCAACAGCCATATCCGGATAGGTATCGTAAGTTACGGCTATTTGGGGATAAGGCATTTGAATAGCCATCGCGTGGGCCAGGTCGGCCCAGATGAGTAATTGTTCATTTCCGGATTTCACCAGACAGCCTATGTGTCCGGGAGTGTGGCCGTAAGCTTTAATAAAGAAGATACCATCACCGGACTTCTCTCCTATTTCTTCTGCTTTTACCAACTCTATCTTATCAGCATAAGCTTTCAAAGCATTACGGGGGCCTTGGAAACTTCTACGCCGGTCTTCAGGTAGTTTATTCATCTCGGCATCGCTCGTCCAGTATGTATGCTCTACATCCGACAATTGAACCTTTGCATTTGGAAATACATTCTTGCCGTCTTTAATCATACCACCAATATGATCACCATGCATGTGGGTGATAATTAATGTATTCACATTTTCGGGAGCAACATTGAAGGCTTTAAGGTTATCCGGCAGGTTTCTGCCAAAACCCGTATCAATAAGGTAGTTCTGATTGGGAGTTTTTACAAGAAAAGCGTTTACTGCTGTAGGATAAGAGCCGCCGGGCATAGTTTCCTGTAACATTTCGGGCGTAGCTCCGATCAATATACCCGGATTCCCCTGGTTTTGTCCTTCGGAAAGAAGGATTACTTCATAGTTACCAACTTTATACCTGAAAGTATTTTTTGCTTCCTGCGCTTTGATAGCACCTGTTGTCATAAGTATGGATGTCACAAATAAAATAAATATTCTTTTCATAATCGTCAATTGAGGGAGAGTTTTATCAGATTAAAGAATAAAGATAATTTATAGTATTAAAAAAAGAATAACCAAAGGATGCCTCTTTTGTTTCGGAAAAGAGAACTTATTACTTTTAGATTTTAAGCAATTCTTTCAGAAAGTCGTCGAGTTCATCATCCAGGCCTTTCAACAACTCATCATTAACCAGCATAGTGTCGTCATCGATCAGTAGAATCTCGGTCAGGGTTTCTTTATCTTCATCTATAAGCACAAAAGAATAAGGAGTAAGGATGGATAAATTGTCAAAAGCCCCTTCTTCCTTCTCCCGAGTGAGGGTTGTGCGCAGGATGCGTTCTACACTTTCGTAAAAATCGTCGTTAGTATATTCAATCCACTCTTCAATGATAGCTTTGGAGAGTTCTTCATCATCATCATCAAAAATAATTAATTCGCCCGAGCCTTGTCTTGCCAGCAGATGTATATCCGTAATGACATTTTGCTCGCCCCCTTTCCTGACGAACTTCTTCAATGCCTCTTTCAGTGTGGATCTTAGCAGAGCATGCGAATGCGCACTTAGTTTCATGTAACTCAAATTTTATTTATTATATTTATGACTAACAACATTCAAAAATACAAAAAAAATTGAAGGGGCAAATAATATTATTTAAAAATCACCATTAAAACGTTCCATCTGTAAATTCAACTTTTTCTGGTCAGCGATTCTTTGTTCAAGGTCGATAATGTAAAGGGCTATTATTTTATAATCTTCGGTAGGATTGATTATTTTCCCTTCCCCTACTTTCTTTTGTCTGCCATCAACTATGGTTAACGCTTTTTTAGCCCATGACATAGCCTGATCCAGATCATCTTTTATTTCATAATAAAGAGCAATATTAAAGGCTGAACGCATCTTCATCTTTTCATTCTTTCCCTCATTCACGGCCAGCCAAAGTTTGAATGCTTCATCCCAGGAATCTTCCCTGACATAAACTGCCGCATCACGCATTTCGATAGAACCACTGGCATAAAGGTGGCGCTCAACAGTTTTCCATGTAGGCAGTAAGTATTTCACAGGCAAGGTAGCAGCAAAAGCCGAAGCCTCATCTACAAGCTCTTTGGAAAGTTGAGCATTAGGTACAATCCAGAAAATACTATCTTTACTATTAAACGTCATCATAGGCTCTGAACGTGTAGGAAGATAAATACGCATCAAAGTCCCGACTTTAGCATCCAATGCAGGATAAACCGCCGGATAATCCGGCTGATAGTATGTTTGCCTTTGAACATACATGCGGGCAAGTTCTAAAGAAAATATGGCATCAACATCTAAATCTTCTGTAAGTTCCCTTACTTCCTGTTGGCTAAGCTTCGTTTCACGGGCTGTATAATCTTTTTTACGCAGAGCAGAATCACAGATAATAACTTTATCGAAATAGTTGCCTTCGGCAATATTCTGAGCTAATTCTTCTGTAGCAAGCTGAGCATTACAATCAACTACACCCCCCTCTCTGCTTCCTAAATAATCTGTCTTTGCCTTGGGAGTAACTTTGACGACACCATTCTGATCAGCCTGAGGAGTATTATTTACCACCCCAACACTTCTGATCGAAGCAGGGAAACTAACATCTGCCGGCTCTAAATAATCAATCGGAATTATATTTATCACTTTACAAGAGCTTAGTAATAATATACAGAGGATCAGATAAAGAAACTTATTCATGGCTATATATTTGGCTGATTCTACAAAAATACACTTTTTTGACATATACGAAAGCTAAAGTTTATAAAATATACTTTTATAAATAACAAATCCCAGAGAGCTTCTTCTCTGGGATTCGTATTTTTATAACCTTCTATCTGATTATATATGTTCTATCTCTTCACTTATATATTCCTTCCATGACAGTTTTTAAACTTCTTTCCGCTTCCACATGGACAAGGATCATTCCTGCCGACCGTCTTTTCTGAGCGTACAGGCTCTCTCTTAACTTCCCTTGTATCTCTTTGAGCGGCATTCTGCTGATTCGGATCGTGTAAATCCTGTTTAACTTCACGGTATTTACTCATATCCTGCCGTCTTTCCGGTGCAGCTTGTCTTACTTGTTCAGGTTCCTGAATTGGAATCTGACCACGCATCAAAACAGAAACCGTCTGGTTATTTATCCTATTAACCATGCTATCAAACAGAGTAACAGACTCGAGTTTGTAAATCAACAGCGGGTCTTTCTGTTCGTAACTAGCATTCTGTACGGAATGTTTCAATTCATCAAGTTCACGAAGGTTCTCTTTCCATGACTCGTCAATAGTATGCAAGAGTATTGACTTCTCAAATGATTTTACGATCTCTTTTGATTCACTTTCATAGGCAGCTTTTAAATTACAAGAGATGTTATACACTCGTTTTCCGTCTGTAATAGGAATCAATATGTTCTCGTACATCTGTCCCTGGTTCTCATAAACTTGCTTAATCACAGGATTAGCAACCTGAGCCAGACGTTCAGTTTTGCGTTTGAAATTGCTCATAGCAGCTTCGAATGCTTTATCAACTAGCTTATCACGCTTCTCACTACGGAATTCTTCTTCAGTAAATGGAATATCCATGGCAAATATCTGGAGAAAGTCCATTCTTGCGCCTTCGTAATCGTTATTCTCAATCGCGTTGGAGCAACGATCCCAAACCATATTTACAATATCCATACCGATACGTTCACCCATCAATGCATGGCGACGCTTGGTATAAACAACTACACGCTGTTTATTCATCACATCATCATACTCCAGCAAGCGTTTACGGATACCGAAGTTATTTTCTTCTACTTTTTTCTGAGCGCGTTCAATAGAATTTGAAATCATCTTATGCTCAATCATTTCACCTTCCTGGAACCCTAGCCTGTCCATTACTCCGGCAATACGGTCGGAAGAGAAAAGACGCATCAAATCATCCTCAAGCGATACGAAGAATACAGATGATCCCGGGTCTCCCTGACGTCCTGCACGACCACGCAACTGACGGTCAACACGGCGGGATTCATGCCTTTCAGTACCAATGATTGCTAAACCTCCCGCTGCTTTTACTTCTTCGCTAAGCTTAATATCGGTACCACGACCGGCCATGTTAGTAGCAATGGTAACAATACTTTTCTGACCTGCCTGTGCTACAATGTCTGCTTCTCTCTGGTGGAGTTTCGCATTCAAGACATTGTGCTCAATTTTACGCATAGCCAGCATTTTACTAAGCATTTCTGAGATTTCTACAGAAGTGGTACCGACCAGAACCGGACGGCCTTGAGAAACCATCTTCTCAATTTCTTCTATAACAGCTTTATATTTCTCGCGTTTAGTCTTATAAACGCGGTCATTCATGTCATTACGGGAAATCGGACGATTGGTAGGAATTACCACTACATCCAACTTATATATGTCCCAAAACTCACCAGCTTCCGTTTCTGCAGTACCCGTCATACCTGCTAACTTATGGTACATACGGAAATAATTCTGCAAAGTAATAGTAGCAAATGTTTGAGTTGCTGCTTCTACTTTTACACGTTCTTTTGCTTCAATCGCCTGGTGTAATCCGTCTGAGTAACGACGGCCTTCCATTATACGTCCGGTTTGTTCGTCTACAATCTTGACCTGTCCGTCAATCACCACATATTCATCATCCTTTTCAAACATTGCATATGCTTTCAGCAATTGATTGATTGTATGTACACGTTCCGATTTAACGGCATAATTAGTAAGTAATTCATCTTTCTTGGCCAACTTCTCTTCGTCAGACAAATCTGTTTTATTTTCCAGTTCTGATAATTGAGAAGTAATATCCGGCAAAACAAATAATGTAGGATCTTCTGAGTTTCCGGTAATCAGGTCGATACCTTTATCCGTCATATCAACACTATTCATTTTTTCTTCAATAACAAAGTACAAAGGCTCAACCGCCTCAGGCATACGTTTGTTATTTTGTTCCATGTAAATCTCTTCGGTTTTAAGCATTCCTGCTTTTATACCGGGTTCACTAAGATATTTGATAAGAGCTTTATTCTTCGGAAGTGCTTTGTGGCTACGATAAAGTGCAAGAAACCCTTCTTCCTGTTCTTTTTTATCTGAAGAAACAATTAACCTTTTTGCATCAGCCAACAATTTTGTTGCTAAACCTTTTTGAGCTTCCATCAATCTCTCCACAAGAGGACGAAGCTGCTCGAATAATTGATCTTCTCCTTTTGGAACCGGACCGGATATAATTAAAGGTGTACGGGCATCATCAATTAATACAGAGTCGACCTCATCGACTATACCATAATTATGTTGACGCTGTACTAAATCTTTTGGGCTTATAGCCATATTATCACGAAGATAATCAAAGCCAAATTCATTGTTTGTACCAAATGTGATATCTGATAAGTAAGCTTGCCTACGAGCTTCCGAGTTAGGTTGATGTTTATCTATACAATCAACGCTAAGACCATGGAACTGATAAAGAGGTCCCATCCATTCGGAGTCACGTTTTGACAAGTAATCATTTACTGTAACCACATGTACACCGTTTCCTGTTAAAGCATTTAAGAATACCGGTAAAGTAGCAACAAGTGTCTTACCTTCTCCGGTAGCCATTTCTGCAATCTTACCTTTATGAAGTACTACACCACCAAAAAGCTGTACATCATAGTGAATCATATTCCAGGTAATTTCTGTTCCACCTGCAATCCAATGATTCTGGTATACAGCATTATCACCTTCAATACGAACAAAGTCTTTTGTAGCAGCCAGTTCACGATCAAAATCTGTAGCAGTTACTACTATCTCTTCATTTTCAGTAAATCTTCTGGCGGTTTCTTTTACGATAGAAAATGCTGTAGGAAGTACTTCATCAAGTGCTTTTTCATATTTTTCTAATACTTCCTTTTCAAGTTTATCAATCTGATTGAACAGGTCTTCTCTATCTTCAAGTTCTGTTTCTTCAACACGCAGTTTTAATTCTTCAATTTTACTACGCTCTTCTGAAGCAGACTCATGTATATATTTTTTTAATTCTTGTGTTTTAGCGCGAAGACTATCGTTGTCTAGTTTTTCAATCTCCGGATATATTGCTTTTATTTTATCCACCCATGGTTGGATTTCTTTCATATCACGGGTAGCTTTATTTCCAAATATCTTACTTAAAAGGTCATTAAATCCCATTGTCTATTCTATTTAATTTATTATTCTATTTATTATAATTGCTGCAAAGTTACATTATTTTGCCGATTTACTAACTCATAGTATTCATTTTTACTTACTAATGTCTGTCAACGGCAATGCCTGGCTTGCATTGGGTGCTCTGATTCGCATGAAATATGCCAGTGTAGGAGCAATACAATCAATAGAGACAGGAGTGTGGATTTTTTCAGGAATAATTCCTCCACCCATAAAAATAAGCGGTATGGGAATATAGGTCTTTTTTACTAATATATTATTAGCCGAATTATCCTGCATAATTGACCATCCTGGTAAAATATCAATTATTAAATCGCCTGAACGTTTACGATTATATGAATTACGTATTTTATTTATTTCCGGTGTCCAAGCTCCTAATAAAAGACGATATGCAGAATATACGTCATTTACTCCACTAAATTGAATAAGGAAATCTGCAGATTTATTTAATATTTCCGGTAATCTTAATTCTTTTTGCTCAATTAATTTATGATTTAAATACAGTTGTAACCCATGGTATGCCTCTACATATTGCCCTTCTCCATAAAGAGCCATCAAATACATATTTAATAAGGCAGCACAACGATTAAGATAAAATTCTCCCCCGGGAATCCTGTATTTATTTAAGTCTGGAGAATCTGTTTCTGTATACCCTGTAGAGGTTATAAAGATTAATGTATTACTTAATCCAACCTTCTTATCAATAATATCCAGTAAATTCTCGATACTTTTATCCAGTCTTACATAAGTGTCCTGTAATTCTAAGGCACCTTCGAGAGCAGTTTTATGATCATAATTTCCTGCATGATAGGTTAGAGAGAGTAAATCCGGAATTTCATCTTCTCCCATCCTTCCATTATGAAGACATTCTGTAACCAACAAGTTGATCTCATCATTTATATAAGGACTGGTTTTAAACTTCCTGAACTTATCTTTACGCATATCATCAAAATGATACTTAAAAGACTCAGAAGACCATTCTGATGTCAGAAATTTATAATCGGTAACAGGATGATAAGGAATCCAAGTGTAATTAGTTATTCTGAAATCCAGCCCTTGCTGGTCATTATATCGGGTAAGCCAATAAGGGAATTCCTGATAATAAGTACTTCCACACCATTTGCCTGTATTATCGTTAAGCCAGAAAGCCCCATTTGCAGCATGGCCAGCAGCCAAAATGGCAGCCTCTCTATAAGGAGCTATAGAATATATAATTGCTCTGTCCTGTGTGGCTATTTTTAATTCATCACCAATAGTAGAAGTCAGTAATTGCTCAGCAGAAGTCGTTTCATCCGTATAAATTCCCATATAAGCTTTATCTTCTACACAATTTACCGGATATAATGAATTCCTATCAATCCATCTTTCGCCCACAATGCCATTAAATTGAGGAGAAGTACCTGAATATATGGCTCCCACAGAAGAAGCTTTATCAACATTAGAAAAGCTGAATTCTGCATTACGATATACACGTCCTTCTTTTAATAAACGTTTAAAACCTTTTTCTCCATATAAAGAAGAAAAAGCTTCCAGATAATCCGTACGTAGCTGATCAATAGTTAATCCTATAACAAGTTTTGGCGTAGATGAAAAATCACTAGCATTTAAACCTGTAAAAGTCAAAACCGTTATAAGAGAAGTTATTAGTCCTTTCATTTAATTTTTCTATATAAAATAAGCTGGCTCACTGAACGAGTAAGCAAACAAAGTGCCAAAGGTAATACAGCCAAGTTAAAACTTTGTGGTATTATACCCCAAAGCGCTATAAAAAGTGTTAAAACTATAAAATTAATCAAGTGATAAGCATCTTTTTTCTTTCTAACTGCTCGATATACCATAAAAGGCAAATATATTAAATGAATAGGATGAAAGAGAATTAACAAATAATTAGGGGTTACTGTCGGATGGACAGAGAAAAATACTAAAAATGCAATTACACAACCTGTCAGACCTGCAGCTCCAAATAATAGTATATCAAGCCACCACAACATTTTCTTTTTCCATATCCCATAAATACTTACTATGAGAACAAATAAGAATAATAAGCAACTAGCTTGTAAGGGAGTAAACCAAAAATTAGTCACATCCTGCTCAACTTCAGCAGGAACAATTTCTTTTGTACCAACAACTAACTTACATTCTATATCACCTTTTATAACCTTTGCTGAATCAATTGCCGCCATTAAATAAAAGGGAGCAAACATTTCTTGACGATAACCTACTGTTTCATCTGCCTTACTCCCTAAACACAAATCAATTCCAAATTCAGCCCATTCGTGTCCTTCCGTATATTGGTGAACTATATCCCTAAAAGAAAGAATCCGATTATCTTCTTGATAAACTAATTCACCATTTAAAGATTCCTCTATTTTATCTCTTGCTCTTGTTGTACAGTTATCAAAAAAATAATTGTATCGGTAGACTCTATTTTCAATCCGGTAGTTTGTCTCGAGACTCTCCCATAACTTCTCTTTTTCTTCCGGAAGTAAGTTTAACTGCTGCTCAAAAACAGCCGAACCTCTCATATAATATTCCGACTCAAAATAGACAAAAGGTGTTACCCCTAATTGATAATCCGTTTCTCCCTTTACAAAACGCCATATAAAATTAGGTGTATTAAAACTAAAAATACCATAATTAAAAACTATATCCATATCTTTAGCCGGATTCTCATACCTTATTGCTGTATGTCCGAAAAGAGAATAAATTTCAGTACCCGGAGAACAAGTTAAAAGACTAACCCTTACAGAATCTATTGATTGTGCTTTACTGAAAGAAGGAAAAGTAGATATCAGCAGTGTAAATAAAAGGAGAGTAAAAAACTTTTTCATCAACAAATATGAGTAAAATTTAGAATAATTACATTACATCGAACCACAAAAATACATCTAATTTGCTATTAATATAATTTTAAATCATTCTTTTTTAGTTCCATTAGACTAAATTATATTATTTCTTCTTTAAAGATAAGAGAATTATCATTACCTAACGATCTGTTTTATATTTATAAAATAAAGATTAGCTGCTATAATATTAGTATCTTTGCATACTCAATCTTGAAAGATTTATGAAATGGTTACTTATTGTGTATATATTATATTTTAAATTGCTATACCCACTAAATGGAGACTGATAGATTCTCCTTATAACAATGTTGGTAAATTCCTCAATTCTTTAAAACAAATTAGCAAAAGAGCAATTTTCCTTAAACTCTCGATACAATTGATATCCCCGAATCACCTTTTATATGATTCTTAATTAATAATAAACCTTATTTTGTAAATGAATCTAATTATTGATATCGGCAATACGTCTACTAAACTTGCTGTTTTTGAAAAAGATAATTTGAAAGAGATATTTTATGATTCTAATCAATCCCTTGATTCCATAAATAAAATATTAAAGAAATATTGTATTGAAAAAAGCATAGTATCCTCAGTTATAAACGACAAAGAGGAAATAAAGAAACAAATATCCAATCTTCCGGGTAAAGTTTTAACTCTCACTCACACCACCCCTATCCCTATAAAAAATTCCTATAAGAGTCCTGCAACATTAGGGCTTGATAGAATTGCTGCCGTTGTAGGGGCATCATATATTTATCCGAATAAAGATATATTGGTAATAGATGCAGGTACTGCTATTACATACGAACTTATTAATGCTGAAGGTTGTTATCTTGGGGGTAACATTTCTCCCGGTATACAAATGAGATTCAAAGCTTTAAATACTTTTACAGACAAGCTTCCGTTAATAAACAAAGATGGCATCACACCTATTGTGGGCTATGATACGGAAACGGCAATACGCAGTGGAGTAATTAAAGGTATTGAACTCGAAATATTAGGTTATATTCATCTTATTAAGAATAATTACCCTGATCTTTTGGTTTTTTTAACGGGAGGAGATGAATTTTCTTTTGATACAAACTTAAAAAGTATCATCTTTGCAGACAGATTTTTAGTACTGAAAGGTTTAAACAGAATATTAAATTACAATGACAAGATATAATCAGGCATTTTGTATATTCATTCTCTCTCTGTTTTCTAGTGTTGTTTCTGCACAAGTTATTGAAGAACCTTCACCAAGTACAAATTCACCATATACACGTTACGGTTTCGGGCAGTTGTCTGATCAATCATTCGGAAATGGTAAAGCAATGGGAGGAATTGGTTACGGTTTACGTAACAAATCTCAAATTAATCCAACTAATCCGGCATCCTACACAGCTATTGATTCGTTAACTTTCCTTCTTGAAGGTGGATTTAGCTTACAAAATACTAATTTTAGTGAGGGAAACCTAAAAAAGAATGTTCAAAACGCAAATTTTGATTATATTGCAATGCAGTTTCGTCTACACAGGAGACTTGCAATGAGTTTGGGATTTCTCCCTTTCTCCAATGTAGGATATAATATTGCCTCAGGTTCTAAAATGTCATTTGGTGATAGAGAGATTAATGTTAGTGAAATATATAAAGGAACTGGTGGAATTAATCAAGCATATATGGGAGTTGGTTTCAAAATATTAGATGGACTTTCTGTAGGAGCAAATATTTCATATTTATTTGGTACTATAGAACATTCTTCTACAATGTTATTTACAGATCCACAATCCACGCAATATAATATTCAAGGTTCGCAAAAAAGAAATAAAGTAGAAATAAATGATTATAAACTGGACTTTGGTCTACAATATAGTCAACGATTTAATAAAAAACATCTTGCAACAATAGGAGTCGTATATTCTTTAAAGCATAATTTAAATAATGACGCTTCTAAAAATGATGAGGTACTGTCCTATGTTTCAAATGGATGGTATCCCATTAGCCAGTCATCGACCATTATAGATAACGGTTTTGAACTTCCTCACATGTTCGGAGCTGGACTTACTTATAACTATAATGATAAATTGACATTGGGATTTGATTACACTTTACAAAAATGGGGTGAAGTGAAATTCTTTGGAGAAGAGGGCACGTTACGTGATAGAAGCAAATATGCCTTTGGAGGAGAATACATTCCCAATTCCTTGAGTAGAAACTATCTTAATAAAATAAGATATCGCTTAGGTGCATATTACTCAGATCCTTATATCAATGTTAAAGGAGAAAAAGGGGCTTATGAATATGGCGTATCTGCGGGATTTGGTTTGCCAATATTCAGATCACTTTTAAACATTTCAGGCCAGTACATAAGGGTAAAACCAAAAGTTAATGGAATGATCGAAGAAAACTATTTAAGAATAAATATCGGACTAACTTTCAATGAAAGATGGTTTGCTAAATGGAGAGTACAATAATAAAAATCTATAAGTAAATAATATATTTAAATTGAGATACACATGAAAATTAAGATGCTTGCCGCTTTGTTTATCCTATCATTAGGAGCAACAAATACCTTCGCCCAAAAAGGAGTTGAAGACGGATCGCAATACGGTCATGGTGAAGATAGTATTGCTTGTTTAAGAAATCTAAGTATTTATAGCGAATATGTAAAAACAAATAATTTTAAAGATGCTTATCTTCCATGGAAAGCAGCTTTTACTGAGTGTCCCCGTGCACAATTAAGAACTTATACCAATGGTGTAAGAATTGTAAAAGCTTTCCTTGAAGAAAATAAGAATGATGAAGCAAAGTACAATCAGTATTTTGATGAATTGATGAAGGTTTATGATCAGCGTATGCAATATTTCCCTGATTATAAAAATGCCCCTGCAGCTACTGTATTAGGTATGAAAGCTGTAGATTATGTACAGTTGGCTAAAAATCCTGATATAAATCAGGCCTATACATGGTTGTCTGAGTCGGTGAACAAAATGAAAGAAAATTCAGAATACTACATTCTTCAAGTATTTATGGATGTTTCTGCACAAAAGTTCAAATCAGATGAGAATCACAGAGAACAGTTCGTTCAAGATTATCTAAATGCGGCTAATTATGCAGAACTGGCATTAAAGAATTCAACAAAAGATTCAGATAAGAAAAACTTCCAGGCTGTTAAAGACAATGTAGATGCTTTCTTCATTAACAGTGGCGCTGCAGATTGTGATATGCTTCAAAACATCTACGCAGACAAAATTGAAGAAAACAAGACCAATCTGGATTATCTTAAAAATGTTGTTTCTGTATTCAAACTATTAAGATGTACAGAGCAAGAAGCCTATTTCTCCGCTTCTTTGTATGCACATGAAATGTCACCAACAGCAGAAACTGCAGCAGGATGCGGATACATGTCATTGAAAAAACAAGATACAAATAAAGCTATTTCTTTCTTTGAAGAAGCACTTAATCTTGAACAAGATAATACTAAAAAAGCAGAATACGCATATACTATAGCTGCTATTTTATCTTCTTCCAAAAGCTATTCACGTGCAAGGCAATATGCTTTAAAAGCACTCGAATATAATCCAAACTATGGTTCTCCGTATATCCTGATTGCACAAATGTACGCATCAAGCCCCAATTGGAGTGATGAATCAGCATTGAACAGATGCACTTATTACTTGGTAATTGATAAATTACAACGCGCAAAAAGTGTAGATCCAAGTGTAACAGAAGAAGCTAACAGATTAATCGGTATCTATGCCGGCCATACACCAAAAACAGAGGACTTATTTTTCCTCAACCTAAAAAAAGGTGATACAGTAACTATCGGTGGATGGATTGGTGAAAGTACTGTAATCAGATAAACATGTTTTCTAAGAAAAAGGGATATATACATATTCAACAATTTGGCATAACAATTGTCCTCTGGACAATTGTTATGTTTCTTTTATTCCCATCATGCTCTTCCAGAAAAAAAGATTTAGGGGAGGCCATTATGGAACGTGATTCACTTCCTACAATGACAACAATGGGAGTTATGTCACTTATTTCTGATTCTGGTATCATCCGCTACCAGCTAAATGCTGAAGAATGGCTTATATATGATAAAAAGAATCCTCCCTACTGGGCATTCGAAAAGGGGATATATCTGGAAAAATTTGATTCATTGATGACTGCAGATGCATTTATCGAAGCAGACACAGCCTACTATTACGAAAGACAAAAATTATGGAAACTTCTTGGGAATGTTGTTATTAAAAATTTACAGGGGGATCAGATTGAAACCAGCTTATTATATTGGGATCAAAATACACAGAAAGTATATTCAGACAGATACACAAAAATAATTCAGGAAGGTAATACAATAATTGGTAGATACGGATTCGAGTCTACTCAACAGTTAACTAAATACGATATATATAATAGTGAAGGTATATTCAATGTTAGTGAAACTCCACGGGATTCTTTAAGGACCGATACTATAAAAATAACACCTGACACGATCAGCCAGCCATGACAATGTTAATCGTTCAAATATTGATAACCATGGCGTTTTCCGCCTTCTTCTCAGGAATGGAAATAGCTTTTATATCCAGCAATAAACTCAGGTTTGAGATGGATAAAAAGAAAAAAGGAATAACATCGAAAATCCTATCCATATTTTATAAAGATCCTAATAACTTTATTTCCACAATGCTTGTCGGAAATAATATTGCTTTGGTTATTTACGGTATATTAATGGCTCAATTAATAGAAGCAAATTTACTATCCGGAATAATTGAAAATCCTTTTTGGCTGGTTTTAATCCAAACGATAATATCAACTCTTATCATTTTGGTGACAGGTGAATTTATGCCTAAAACCATATTTAAAATAAACCCAAATCTTTCTTTAGAAATTTTTGCCATACCACTCTTTATCTGTTATATAATACTTTATCCCATTTCTAAATTTGCTTCTGGGATATCTAAGTTAATGCTCAGAATAGTAGGAATCAAAATAAACAAAGAAGCTTCAGCAAAAGCATTTACAAAGATCGACCTGGATCATTTTGTTCAATCCGGAATTGATAGTGTTACAAGCCAGGAAGAATTGGATGCTGAAGTAAAAATATTCCGGAATGCTCTGGACTTTTCAAATATTAAAGTTCGTGATTGTGTAATTCCACGCACGGAGATTGTAGCTGTTGAAGAAAATACTCCCTTAGAGGAATTAAAATATAAATTTATAGAATCCGGCATCTCCAAAGTCATTGTTTACAAAGAAAATATAGACCATATTATTGGTTACATTCATTCTTCCGAGATGTTTAAAAATACGGATAATTGGATAAATAGCATTCAACAAATTCCAATTGTTCCGGAAACAATGGCTGCGCACAAAATGATGAAGCTTTTCATGCAACAAAAAAAGACGCTCGCCGTAGTAGTTGACGAATTTGGAGGAACATTTGGCATTGTTTCTTTGGAAGATTTAGTAGAAGAAATTTTTGGAGATATTGAAGATGAACACGATACTACATCTTACATATCCAAGCAAATAAGCGATAATGAATATATTTTATCAGCCCGTCTGGAAATAGAGAAAGTAAATGAGATGTTTAACTTAAAACTCCCGGAACCTGATGATTATATAACTATCGGAGGTTTAATATTAAACCAATATCAAAGCTTTCCTAAACTAAACGAAATTATAAAAATAGATCAATACGAATTTAAAATAATAAAAGTATCTTCGACTAAAATTGAATTGGTGAAACTTAAAGTGAATATATAATACATTTTTTTAGCTAATAAATAGACACATATTAGCATTTTTTGTATCTTCGTGCGCTTGAAAACAGAATGAACTAATAATAAACATTTAAAATAGTATAATACATGGCAACGTTACAAACAATCAGAAGCAAGGGTCCATTATTGATCATTGTTATCGGTATTGCTCTATTTGCTTTTATAGCAGGAGACGCCTGGAGAATTTTTCAACCCAACCAGGGACCACGTGATATTGGTGAAGTAAATGGAGAATCCGTATCTGCATACGAATATCAACAAATGCTGGATGAATACACCGATATCATTAAATTTTCAAGTGGCAATTCGGCTTTATCTGATGAACAATTAGCACAGATCAAAGATGAAGTGTGGAGATCATATGTTAATAACAAACTGATTGAAAACGAAGCTGAGAAAATCGGATTGACTGTATCAAACGAAGAAGTACAAGCAATAATTGATGCGGGAACTAACCCTATCCTTCAACAGACTCCTTTTAGGAATCCTCAAACAGGTGCATTCGACAAGGATATGCTAAAGAAATTTTTAGTAGATTATTCCAGAATGGCTAATAGCAATGATCCGTCAACAAGACAGTTAATGGATTATTATCAATCTATGTATCAATTCTGGAAATTTATTGAAAAGAACCTTATACAAAGCCGTTTAGCAGAAAAATATCAAAATCTTATAGCTAATTCCTTTGTTTCAAACCCCGTTGAAGCACAAGCATCATTTGATGCTCGAGTTAATCAGTACGATATGCTTTTGGCAGCAGTACCATACACTTCAATTCCTGACTCTTTGGTTAAAGTTACCGAAGCTGATTTGAAGAAAGTTTATGATAAGAAGAAAGAGCAATATAAGCAACCAGTTGAAACCCGTAATATTAAATACATTGATGTTCAGATTACTCCAAGTGAGGAGGATCGTGCTACAACATTAAATGAAGTAACTGAGTATGCAAACCAACTGGAAGGTGCAACTGAATATGTTAATTTAGTGCGTGCAAGTGGTTCTGAATTTCCATACATTGATGTTTTCTATTCAAGAGATGCTTATCCTACAGACATAACAGCAAGATTAGATTCTGTATCGATTGGAGAAGCATATGGACCTTATTATAATCAATCTGATAATTCTTACAATGCATTTAAAATAATTGCAAAACAAGTACTTCCTGATTCTGTAGAATTGCGTCAAATACAAGTATATACAGAAGATGTTAATAAAACAAGAATACTTGCAGATAGCATTTATAATGCTTTAAGAGGCGGTGCTAATTTTACAGAGTTAGCTACTAAATATTCTCAAGATGGTAGTGCAGGTGCTGCGCAATGGATCAACTCTAAAGATTATGAAGGAGCTCCTCTGGATGCTGACAACACAAGGTATATAAATACAATTAACAGCCTTCGCCAGAATGAAATAGCAAATGTTAGCCTGGCACAAGGAAATGCGATTATCCAGGTAGTCAACAGAAAGGGTATGAAGGATAAATATAAAGTAGCTGTTGTTAAAAGACCTGTTGAATTTAGCAAAGAAACTTATAATAAGTATTACAATGACTTCAGCCAGTTTGTTGCAGCTAATGGAACCCTTACTCAATTAACAGAAAATGCAGAAGAACAAGGATACCGCTTACTTGAAAGAAATGACTTCTACAGTTCAGAACATCAAATAGGAGGAATCAGAGGCACCCGTGAAGCTATAAGATGGATATTCGAAGATGCTAAACCTGGTGACGTTTCTTCTTTGTATGAAGTTGGTGACAAAGACAGATTATTAGTAGTGGCCTTAGAAGCTGTAAATAAAGAAGGATACCGTCCTTTCAATGCAGTAAGAAATCAGATTAGACCGGAAGTAATAAGAGAAAAGAAAGCTGAAAGGATCATTGCAGATATTAAAGGTTTAAATATTACGACTTTTGAAAATGCAAGATCTATTCCAAATGTGTTGACTGACTCTATTAAGCATGTTAGCTTTGCTGCACCCGCCTATGCTTCCTTAACCCGTAGCAGCGAACCTGTACTTGGCGCTTATGCTTCTTCCATGCAAACTAATCAACTTTCATCACCTGTACAAGGTAATGCCGGTGTTTTCTTAATGCAAGTTTATAACAAAGAGGCATTAAATGAAACATTTGATTTAGAACAGGAAAAGGATAACCTGACTAACACAACTGCACGTATGAGCAGTAGATTTATTAATGACTTATACATGAAAGCAAATGTGAGGGATTCTCGTTATTTGTTCTTTTAACTATAATATCTCACCCTATATAAATAAAAGTGCCGTCTTTTCAGATGGCACTTTTTTTATTATACGACTACTATATAGGGCTTTCCAAAAAGTATTATTCACTACAAAATACGCAGATTAATGCAGATTATTTTATATTTATTAGACTGACAATGAGTGGAATAATTTGAATCGACCTGTGTAAATCTGAGTAATCTGTGGTAAATTTATGTCATTGACGAACTTTCGGGCACCCTCCATAGTTCTGAAAATACTTTGTACACTTACTTATTAAAAAAATAATTTCTCAAATATACTTATTGTAAATATTTCACTATATTTGTAATATAAACAACCTCCCCCACTTCATCATTAGTATAAACTTAGTGATAATTAGTTATCTGATATTTCATTACTTGAAATTATTATCTGGATATTATATAACAAAACTATTATACTATGGCAACAATAAATTTATTGAATGAAAGACTTACTGCAAGTTTGCAGCTAGACCTACCCCTGACTTTAGAGCATTGCAATAACAACTCTCATTGCTAGTAATGATTTACATACGCAAGAAAAACTCGAATTTCTTTTTTAAATGTATACCAGCAATACATAATAAATTATAAAACATAGAAATCCTTTGTGTCCTATGAGCTGTACTTAATAATAAATAAAAGTAATACAAAAGAAATCATAGTTAATACCTAAGAGTCTAGAAGCAATTCTTTCAAAAATAGTGGCGAATACTAAATTAATTATATGGATGAAAGTCGGAATTATAACTATCAGAATAGCGAAAAAACAGAAGTCAATATTAATAGGTAGAAAATTAATAGTTAATGGAAGAATAAGATCATATGTATTACCTCAATTAATTTAGAGCTGAAAACAAAAAAAGAATACTATGGCCAATAAAGAACAATATCTTACAGAGCAACATTACCTGAATTGTGATAAGGGAATGATGCCTAAAAAGGTATCCATTACCAGCCAAAACTTTGTAAAGTTCAGTGGAACCAAAGCAGCAACTATAGCAGATACACAGTTGAAAAATAACTTCGTATGCCTGGGTAGCACCATGTTCGCTGCAGGTGCCGTAGCCGGATTGGCTTGCTGTTTTATTCCGGGACCGGGGTGGGCAATGGCACTTATCATAGCACTGGCACTGGCCGCAGCAATCGGTATAGGCACATTAATTTGTAAATCCGCAGCAGCTACCCGCATATGGGAGCCGACAAGTGTAGCCCAGAAAGCTAAGATTAATGGTAATCAGTTACTCGTATTATCTTCCTGCATGACATGCCCCAGCAAAGGCGGAGTAATTACGGCCAGTGCTACCATCTGGGAGGCATGGGGCAAACAGACACTTACCAATCTGGGACATCTGGGGAATTTTGCTTTCGGATTTCTGGCAGGAAGAGGAGCCGGAGGCATGGTGGCTCAGGCAGGAGGAGCAGCTAACGGAGTTATTACAAAAGAAGTGCTGGGAAATTTAGCTAAACAAGGATGGAAAGAAAGTTCAAAGAAATTCCTGCAGATATTTGGCCAGACTGCCAAGAAAGAACTGATAGAACAGTTTAACCCTTTTGGTGGATGGAAAGGAAGGAAATGGTATTGTAATGCCCTGCGGGGATTCGGATTATTTGGTGCTTATAAACAGCAATGGGATATCTGGTCGGATGAGGAGAAATCTGCCCTGGAGAAGGTAGAGGCAAGTGCAGTGGGGCTTATTCTGGATGTATTTGCTGCTAAAGGGATGACATTTTTATGCTTCCCTGCCGGGACAAAAGTACATACCCAGTGGGGACTGGCAAATATCGAAAGCCTGGAAAAAGGAGTACCGGTACTTACCTACAATGAAATGACAGGTGAAAAAGAATATAAGCCTGTTTTGAAAACAACTAAGAGAACCACTCCCCGCATGTGTATTGTAGAACTCTCCAATAAAGAAACACTTTGTGTTACTCCCGAGCACCGTTTCTTTACAAACGGACAATGGGTGGCTATTGGGGAAATGGAGATTGGAGATTTGCTGCAGACAAAAGAAAATGAATACCTGGCCATTGAAAATAAAATAATTATTTCTAATTTAGTAGATGTTTACAACATTGAGGTATTGGACAATGAAAACTATTATGTGACGGAAGAGGGGATTTTAGTGCATAATGGGTACGGTTCAATGGACGGAACAAAACTTGAAGACGATATTGAGCAAGCTTTAAAAGATAATGGGATCGAATATCAAAGAGGGGTTGATATTTTCGAAGATGATATAAAAAGAGGAGAAATTGATTTTTTATTGGATGACTATTTAATTGAAGCTACGGTTAAGCCTAAAAGAAAACTTTCTCAAATAAAAAAATATTTTTCCGAGTTATTTAACCCTCAAAATAAGTCTGTAATTTTAGTTGGTCCCAACTATAGAAATTCAGCAGCAGTGAAAGATATTATAAATGAAGGTGCTCAAGTAGTACATTCAATAGATGATTTGATAAATATAATAAAATGAGTAGAGAAATTCTTCTAAAGATAAGAGGAGACAAAAGTGTAGTAAAGTCTAAATTAAAAAACTTCTTTTGTACAGAAAAGGAAGAGTATAATGAACTTGTATTAAAATATTTAAATAAATGGATATGGGTATATGTATATCCAGAAGAAAATTCTCCCTGGATATTTTTAACTGTCGAATTTAGTAAAGAATTCTCAAAAGATGAAATAGAGAGTTTTTCTCAACATTTGTTCTTAGAGGGATTCTTTTTAGATGAATGAATGAAAATTTACTAAATCCTAAGAAAACAAATCAGCAGAAATCCTATTTAAAGAAGTTTATATAGGATAAAATCTGAAAGGCAATTCTGGAGGTAAAAAACCAGATTACAGAATTAACGAAGAAATGGCTTTAATATATACTCTATCAGTAGATAATCAGAATGAAACGAAAATTCATTTCTCATTTATAAAAAGTATTTCTCATTATCAATGCATTGTTTTAAATGAAGATAATATTAGAAAAAATATTTTATTAAGAACGTTAGAAGGCAGTGAATTATCGGTCTCTCTTTATAAATACTCAAGATATATTAAATACGGTAATTTTCAATTTCTTTCAAAATATAATATTACATTTAAGCTAGATAAAAATGAACTTATTCTCAATGATCAAATAATTATTATATCCATTATTATAAATTTAATTTTGGATAATATAGCAACTAACTATTTAGTAAGTTTTAATAGTGAAGTATTGATATTATACAAGGAGGAAAGTTGTCCTATTACATTAAATCTTAGGTCTCGCTTCTGGAATGATAAGTTAATAAAATTATTTGACCATATAAAATATGACACAATTGATGAAGAAAGAGAAATAGATTATTACCCTTTAAAGCAATGATACACAACTTGTAAAAAATAAATGGAGAGAAACTATGTATACAAAAAAAATGGCTGATTCTGTCTATTTTATTCAGAACCAGCCATTCATTTTGAATTTATATTACTTTTACCAGCCTAGCAAACTTTTATCCGGCTACCCTTTCCAGCCATTTTAACATAAACATCATCGTAAACATGGATATGAGACAGGCAATAACAAATACACACCATGTAGCCCAGATCGGAATACTTTCATAAAACAAGGTTCCTATTATTAATAGTTGATTACCAAGTGCAGTGGCACCCAACCAACATCCCTGCATAATACCCTGATATTGTGGAGGAGCAACTTTAGACACAAATGACAATCCCAGAGGGCTAATAAATAACTCAGCTACAGTTAATATAAAGTAGGTACCTATCAACAGGAACGGAGTTACACGGGCAGCATCAGTAAGTCCTCCCATAGCTTTTACTTCCGCATCACTTGGCAGGCCGTAAGAACCAATAGCCATCACCACATACGCAAATGCAGCAATTCCCATACCAATAGCTATCTTTTTAGGAGTAGAAGGTTCCTTTCCACGAGCTCTTAACCATCCGAAGATACCAATCACAACCGGAGTAAGGAATACAACAAAGAAAGGATTAAAGAATTGGAATATCTCGGCTCCTTTTATACTTGTAAATCCAAGATCGATATTGATCATACTCAGATTTGTGTAATCATTGGCAAAGAAAGTTAGAGTTACACCATTTTGATGAAAAGAAAACCAGAAAAAGATAACCACTGCAAAAACTGAGAATAAAGCGTAAAGGCGTTGACGAACTTCTTTTTTATCCATTTGCACTTCAGCAACAGGATTTTCTTTTGTTTCTTTACTTTTAACAGCCTTAAGAGCTGGATCCGGGAGCTTATTTTTGTTTACTATAAACACAACCAAAGAGATAAGCATAGCAATGATAGCTGCTCCAAATGCATAATGGAAACCTGTATTGAATACATCAAGATACTCCTTGGCAAAGACAGTAAGATCAGCAGGCACGCTTCCGCTTACTTCTAAAGAAAGTTCATTAAGACGTTGCGTGGCATCCGGAGTTATTGTTCCTTTCAGCAATTGATGGCACAATGCAGGTAGATCGGAATTATAGGTGAATCCATTATGCTGTACCCACCAGTTACGTATACCCACGGCAATAAGCGGTGCAAAGAGAGCGCCGATATTTATAAACATATAAAATATCTGAAAGCCCGTATCTCTTTTATCGGAATACCTAGGATCATCATACATTTGACCTACTACAGCCTGGAGATTACCTTTGAACAGACCATTACCAAAAGCTATAACAAGTAATCCTAAACACGTTAATGTAAGGTACAGGGCTAAATTAGGTACGGGAGTAGGTGTAGGTATAGCAATTAACAAATACCCTATTGTCATAAATACCAGACCGGCCAGAATGGTTCCTTTATATTTTTTAGTCCGGTCTGCAACATATCCCCCAACTAATGCTAAAAGATAAATTAAAGCATAAAATATGGAATAGATCACTGTAGCCGGTGTTTTTTCCAATCCGAATTTAGACATGAGGAACAATGACAGTATAGCCATCATGATGTAAAACCCGAAACGTTCTCCCATATTGGAAAGAGCCGCTCCTATTAGTCCTTTAGGGTGTTTGCCAAACATAGAATTAATAATCTTTTTTTAATTAATACTTTTATTTATAATATTGCAAATATAACCACTAACTGACAATTCACAAATTATCCTTGCCAATTTATCAAATAAAACATGTATGTTTAGGCTATTACAGAGAAGTTACATATCATTTTAATACAAAACTGCTATCCGGGCATTAACTGTTTTTATCAGGTCTTCCGGATTTATCTGTATCTGAAGTCCGCGCACTCCGGCACTTATATAAATAAAAGGATATAACATACAGGTTTCATGAAGGTAGGTAGGAAAATGTTTCTTCATGCCAATGGGTGAGCACGCTCCACGGATATAACCTGTTACGGAAAGAAGGTCTTTCATAGGAATGAGATCGCACTTTTTGTTGCCCGAAACTTTGGCTGCCAGTTTTAGGTCAACTTCTTTGTCACCGGGAATGACACAAACAAAATATCCGGTTTTATCTCCATGAAGCAATAATGTTTTGAAAACCTGCTCTACATTTTCTCCTAAGTTTTCTGCAACGTGCACCGCACTTAAATCAGATTCGTCTACCTCATAAGGAATAAGTTGGTAAGCAATTTTTGCTTTATCCAACAAGCGGGCTGCATTTGTTTTATTTATTTTCATAGGTAATATTAAATATAGATATTAAAAAGGGATCTAAATACTTATAAAAAAAAGATTCCGGGATAAACCCGGAATGAAAGATATTATTTTTCTGTAATATATCGCAAATCGTTAAAAAGTAAATCGGATATACACGATCTTAAATGCCTAACTCTTCCCTCAGGAATTTAGGCGTATATCCTTTTTTGCTTTTTGCCACCTGTTCAGGAGTACCGTATGAAAGTATCTTTCCACCATTTTTTCCTCCTTCAGGACCTATATCGATTACATAATCAGCCATCTTAATCACATCCAGATTATGCTCGATCACAATGACCGTGTTACCTTTATCGACTAACTTATTTAATACTCCCAGCAACACACGGATATCTTCAAAATGCAGACCGGTAGTAGGTTCATCAAGAATATAAAGGGTTTTACCCGTATCGCGTTTAGATAACTCTGTTGCTAACTTAACACGCTGGCTTTCACCTCCGGATAAAGTGGTAGAGGGTTGCCCCAACTTTATATATCCAAGACCTACTTCCTGAATTACTTTAATCTTATTAAGTATCTGAGGCACATTCTCAAAGAATTCTACTGCACGATTTATTGTCATATCCAACACATCCGCAATCGATTTTCCCTTAAAACGTACTTCCAGTGTTTCACGGTTATATCTCTTTCCGTGACAAACTTCACATGGGATGTATACATCCGGCAGGAAATTCATCTCGATTGTTTTATATCCATTACCTGAACAAGCTTCACAGCGTCCTCCGGTAACATTAAAGGAAAACCGTCCGGGCTTATAACCACGGATCTTAGCTTCGGGTAAACCTACAAACAGATTCCTTATATCTGAGAACACGCCGGTATAAGTAGCAGGATTAGAACGCGGTGTTCTGCCTAAAGGAGACTGGTCTACATTAACCACCTTATCAATGTGTTCCAAACCTTCAATAGAACCATAAGCTAATGGGTCTTGCAGTGAACGATAAAAATTCTGAGAAAGTATAGGCTGTAAGGTCTCATTTATAAGTGTGGATTTACCACTTCCCGAAACTCCTGTTACACAGATTAACTTTCCTAATGGAAACTCTACATCCACATTCTTTAAATTATTTCCTTTTGCACCCCGAAGCCACAGTGAACTCCCATTACCTTCTCTGCGATTCCCGGGAATTTCTATTGTCTTTTTACCGTTGAGATACTGTGAAGTCAAGGTATCTGTTTTCACCATTTGCTTCGGCGAGCCGGCAAACACTACTTCTCCACCCAAACGTCCGGCTTTGGGGCCCATATCAACCACATAATCTGCTTCAAGCATCATATCTTTATCATGTTCTACTACAATCACCGAGTTGCCGGTATCCCGTAAGGTTTTCAACGATTTTATCAATCGCCGGTTATCTCTCTGATGAAGCCCGATACTCGGCTCATCCAGGATATATAATACATTTACGAGTTGTGATCCGATTTGAGTTGCCAGACGAATACGCTGGCTTTCCCCTCCGGATAATGAAACAGACGAACGGTTGAGTGATAAATAATCCAACCCTACATCTAATAAGAACTTAAGACGGGTACGTATCTCTTTCAATATTTCTACAGCAATTTTCTTTTGCTTGTCCGAAAGATACTGATCTACATTCATCAACCAGTCATATAACTCAGAGATATCCATTACGGAGAGCTCGTAGATATTTTTATCATGGATACGGAAATGGAGTGCTTCTTCATTCAATCTGGCTCCTCCACACTTCGGACATTTGGTGGTGCGGGCAAATTGATCGGCCCATTTCTGGGCAGTAGCCGATACATCTTTTTCCTGCATCATCTGAATGTATTTCACTACTCCTTCAAAAGTGACAAAATAATCTGATGATGACTGGATAAGAGTACTCTTTATTTTCACTCTTTCATCCGATCCATATAATATTTCTTCGATCAGCTCTTCGGGAAGCTTTTTTATCGGCGTTTTCAAGTCAACCCCGTACTTATCCATCAAAGCAGCTATCTGAAAGAATATCATTACGTTTTTATACTTACCAAGTGGTACTATTCCTCCTTCGTATATGGAAAGATTTCGATTGGGAATTACCTTATCAATATCTATTTGATTGACATATCCCAGACCTTTACATTTGGTACATGCTCCCTGGGGAGAGTTGAAAGAGAAATTATGGGGAGCCGGTTCACGATAGGACAAACCGGTAACAGGACACATCAACCGCTTGCTGTAATGGCGTAGTTCCATTGTTTCGGCATCCAGTATCATCGCAAGCCCATCTCCTTGTGACATGGCGGTGGCTAAACTCTGCTTCAGACGCTTTTCATCCTTTTTACCAACCAGCAATTTATCAATTACTACTTCGATATCGTGATTCTTATAACGGTCTAGTTTCATCCCGTGCGTTATCTCACGTATCTCTCCATCCACCCTTACAGAAAGGTAACCCTTCTTACGGGTTTGCTCGAAAAGCTCTTTGTAGTGTCCTTTACGGGTTCTTACCAACGGAGCAAGTAAATAGATCTTTTTTCCTTCATACTTTTGCATGATAAGATCGAGTATCTTTTCTTCCGTATATTTCACCATCTTCTCTCCCGAAAGATAAGAATAGGCATCTCCTGCTCTTGCGTAAAGCAGGCGGAGATAATCATATATCTCTGTTGTGGTGCCTACGGTTGAACGAGGATTCTTGTTAGTCGTTTTCTGCTCGATAGATATAACCGGGCTTAATCCCGTTATTTTATCAACATCAGGCCGCTCCATGTTACCAAGAAAATTACGGGCATAGGCTGAAAAAGTTTCTATATAGCGCCGCTGTCCTTCCGCAAAAATCGTATCAAATGCTAATGAAGATTTTCCACTGCCACTTAATCCGGTTATTACAGTCAGTTTATTTCTTGGAATTTCAACATCAATATTTTTTAGGTTGTGTACACGTGCACCGTACACACTTACTTGTTCTGTTTCTTCTATCATACTTAAATAGTTAATAATAAAAGGAGTGTTATCCCCTGTAAATTATGAGACTCAGCATAGAACCCCCAACTTAAATAGTTTGAGATATCATCCGGTGTGTCCCAACAATCATTCTACCTTTAAGATCTATTCCTCCGGAGTTGGTGAGGAACCTGTTCCGCTATATCCGCGTAATATATTTATATCTCTTTTAATGTTAAATTTTCGTCCGTCAGATCCCTCAGCATTTACAACGATGAAATATACGCCATCTTTTACAGGTTTACCCTTATACGTTCCGTCCCAGCCATCATCTATGTTATTTATCCCCCAGTGGTAAAGCTGTTGCCCCCAACGGTTGAATACATAAGCATTAAATTTGACTATTGATTCATGATGTACTTTAAAGATATCATTAATGCCGTCTCCATTGGGAGAAAAAGCATTTGGTATTTCCAGTCCGGACTCATAGATTACCACTTCGAAAATATCGGAGCCGTCATCGTAAGAATGACCAGCATCCTCGGTAAAAGTAATTAATAACCGGACGTAATATCTTCCTGTCTCCAGGAAAGTATATTCCAGGTTATCAATATAATACCTGTCAGGAGAATCATCAAACTGGTTTGTCCTCGATATTTGCCATTCCGAACGCCACGTAACCGTATCGGGTGCTGTTACCTGAGCCCTGAAATCGATACGCATGGGTGCTGATCCTTCTATCAACTCTTCGGGAGCGTACGTTGCCGTAGTATCTCTCCCATTCTCCATTGTCAGATATGCAACAGGGTCAACCCTACCTTTATCGATATCCTGAGCGTATAACAAACCGGTTGAAAAAAGTCCTAAAACAAAGAGTAGTAGAAATATATTTTTATCCAATATTTTAATCTTCATCATACCTGCAAATATTACGTATATATCTAATAAACGTAATAACTGCAAAATTAATGCTTATCTTCCAATTATTTCTTTAAAAAGCCTAATAATATTTTCTTTACTCATTATATAATGTGAAATAACGCACTTTTTCTTACCTTTGCTCGTCATTTATAGTATAAATAGTAAAGAAAATGAAGATAATAAATTACCTCATAATCTCAATTATAATGATTTTGGGCTCTTTATCTGTAGATATTATTGCCCAAGAATCTCCCTCTCCTGTTTCTCCGGACGGCACTTTTTCGCATACCATAGAAAAGGGACAAAGCCTTTATTCCATAGCAGCTATGTATAAAGTAACTGTAGACGATATTGTTCGCCTCAATCCCGGAGCACAAGAAAAGATATACGCAGGAAACACCTTAAGAATACCACAAAGCAATGAGCTGCAACAAACACAATTTTTTCATACAATAGAGCCTAAAGAAACACTGTATCAGCTTACGAAAAAATATCGTGTTTCTGCCAAAGATATAATCGATGCCAACCCGGGACTAAGCGCAAGTAATTTTAAGATCGGAGAAGTTATTGTTATTCCCATCACAGAAGATTACCTGAAAGAAGAAACACAAGTTGAAGCTCAACCTCAACAAGCTGACCCTCAGCTTCTTGACGGCAGATCTAAATGCCGGGATATGCATAAGGTAAAAAGGAGAGAAACCATATTCAGTATCAGTCGGGACTATGGCATAACAGAACAAGAACTTATTGCGGCCAATCCTGAGTTAAGGAATTCGGTTATGAAAAGAGGTTCTTACCTATGTATTCCGTATCCGGCTGCAGAAATCACCAAAAACATCGAAGAGGACAAACAAGATCCTCTTGACGTACCTATGTCAAATCACGATCTTTTTACTCTTTCCAAAGAAAACAGCAAGAAGATATCTACAATAAAAGCAGCAGTAATATTACCATTTTTGGCAGAAAGTGCGAATAAGGATGAAGCTACACGCATGATAGAATATTATGAAGGCTTTTTAATGGCTGTAGACAGCTTAAAGAAAAAGGGAGTATCTATTGACCTGCATACCTATGACTCAGGTAGCAAAGGAAAATCCATTCAACCGATTCTGGCAAAGCCGGAGATGAAGAATATGGATATCATATTTGGTCCCTATTATCAGGAACATGCAGAACCTCTCGCTGAATTCAGCAAAAAGAATAATATCAATCTGGTTATTCCTTTCCTGTCTAAGGTAAATGAAGTTTTTACCAATCCTTCTATCTATCTTATTAATACGCCTCAGTCTTATTTATACTCTGAGGTTTATGAGCATTTTATCCGCAAGTTCCCAAATGCAAACGTACTTTTCCTTCAGGCACCTGCTGAGCATAAGGATAAAGAAGAGTTTATAGCAGGATTAAAACAGCAACTCACAAGTCATCAAATACCATATCAAACATTAAAAATTGACGAAAGTCCTGAGGTATTGAAAAATGCACTTGACCCTAATAAAGCAAATATCTTTATACCGACTTCCGGTGCACCCGCTGTACTGACCAAATGCCTGCCCCAGCTAACATTGATGGTAAGAAACAATCCAAAACCCGAAGTGCATTTATTCGGATATCCGGAATGGCAAACACAGACCAGAGATCATTTGTCTACTTTCTATGAGTTGGACACTTATTTTTATTCTTCCTTTTATACCAATAACCTTTTCCCGGAAGCAATAAGCTTCTCTACATCTTACTGGAAGTGGTATGGAAAGGATATGCTTAACTCTTATCCCAAATATGGAATGTTGGGATTTGACACCGGATTATTTTTCTTAACCGGTTTATCACGTTACGGCACTAACTTTGAAGAAGACATTAACAAAATAAACACCACTCCTGTACAAACCGGCTTCAAATTTGAAAGAGCAAGCAACTGGGGAGGATTTATCAACAGGAAAGTATTCTTTGTACGCTTCACAAAAGATTTTGAACTGATAAAACTAAATTTTGATTGATCGCATCATGAATTGCAAATATATCCTTCTTGGATTATTCTTCATAATTGGGATTCCTGCTTTTGCACAAATAGGCGAGTTGCGCAATAACTGGTCTATTGGTGTTAATGCCGGAGCAGGAATGACTAATGTCAGTTTTGTTCCTAAAGTGAAACAATTAACATCTTTCGCACCTACCGGAGGTATAACCGTTCGCTATATTTCAGAGAAATATTTTGCTATGATATGCGGCACACAAATTGAGGTAAACTTCTCGCAACGTGGTTGGAAAGAAGACCTTGAAGAAGTAGAAGGTGCTTATAGCCGTACCATGAACTATGTGGAACTGCCTTTTTTAGTGCATCTGGCATTCGGTAGAGACCGCGGGCCTCAATTCTTTATCAACCTGGGGCCTCAAATAGGTCTGTTATTAAATGAAAAAGAAAAAATAACCGGTGACCTCCCAAAAAGAGAGCAACATGGTAAATTTGCTGAAAACAAATTCGACTATGGAATAGCCGGAGGTGCAGGACTTGAAATAAAGAGCCGCAAAGCCGGCAATTTTCTGATCGAAGGAAGATATTATTTCGGGTTAGCAGATTTCTACAACAGCCGGAAAGCTGATTATTTTCAACGTTCTGCCCATACCGTTATTTCTGCCAGGATAACTTATTTATTTGATCTGACAAGATAAAGCCCCCACTTTCTCAAAACATTTAGAAACTGTTTTGAATTTTATGGAAAAACCTATTATTGATTATATCTGGCTAAATCAGCCTTCTTTTCCGCTTATC
>PPYE01319683.1_pt1 | contig 84270 bp, 67 predicted proteins | sample 1559881 | NCBI WGS metagenome assembly PPYE01 (sample SAMN08240022, study PRJNA423297) | Human gut metagenome, whole genome shotgun sequencing project. | reverse complement strand
GAATTGTGTATTATGACTTCCCATAAATATTTTTTATCATTATATAAATATAAATAAATTTACATTATTATTCCGGGCCGATATAATCTGGAAGAAAAAAACATATGAGGTGGATCATGGACTTTCTGAAAAAGAATGGAAAAGGAATTTTACTGTGCTTTCTGGTTGCATTTCCCTCCTGGCTGCTGGTCAGGCAGGTAGGGGCCCTGGAGGTGATAGGAGCTCCGGTTATAGCGATCATAGCGGGAATGGTGCTGGCAATTGCCATCAGGGACAAGTCTTCTGTCAGTGGAGGCATCGCCTTTACCTCCAAGAAAATTTTGCAGTATGCGGTAATCCTTCTGGGCTTCGGCCTGAATCTGGGAACGATAGGGAAGGTGGGGATGACTTCCCTCCCCGTTATCATTTCCACAATCACCACATCCCTGGTGGTTGCAATACTCATGTACAGGCTTCTGAAGATTCCTGGCAAGACGGCGGCTCTTATCGGCGTCGGCTCCTGCATCTGCGGCGGTTCTGCCATTGCGGCCGCAGCGCCTGTCATTGACGCGGACGATGAAGAAATCGCCCAGGCCATATCCGTTATTTTCCTTTTTAATGTAATAGCGGCGCTTATTTTCCCCACGCTGGGAAAGGTACTTGGGCTGACTGACACGGGCTTCGGGCTCTTTGCGGGAACTGCGGTCAACGATACCTCCTCCGTTACGGCGGCGGCCTCCACCTGGGATACGCTGCACGGTACGAACGGCACGGTATTGGAATATGCGACCATCGTGAAGCTGACGCGGACGCTGGCAATCATACCGGTTTCGCTGATGCTTGCTTTTGTAAGGATGCAGAAGGAAAAGAAAGAAATGCGGGGGGAAGGGAAGCCGGTCAGCCTGAAAAACGTATTCCCCACATTCATACTCTATTTCGTTGCTGCCTCCATCATTACCACTGTTATCACCTCTGTCTGCACCGGGCCTGTCCTGGGAGCCGCCAATGAAATCTTCGGTTTCCTCAAGCAGCTGAGCAAGTTCTTTATCGTTATGGCCATGGCGGCTATCGGAATTAACACAAATGTGGTAAAACTGGTAAAAACAGGAGGCAAGCCTATTGCTCTTGGATTTACCTGCTGGGTGGCCATTGCCCTTGTGAGCCTGACCCTGCAGCAGATGCTCGGCATCTGGTAAGACGGTACGGTTTCAATATCTGAACTGCGTCAGAAGAAGTCCTGGTTTTCAGGGCTTCTTTTTTTAGTTGTTCCGGTGATATTAAATTTCATAATTCCGTTTCTAAACTTCCGCAGCATTGCTTATTCCTTTCTTGTATGATAAAATTATTAGATATATGTGGGTTGGGCAGGAATGAAAACATAATGCAGAGGGCGGAGACATGATTTCACAGAAAAAAATACTGGTGGTAGAAGATAACGAAATTAACAGGGCGATGCTGAGCGAGATTTTATCCTCGGAATATCAGGTCCTGGAGGCGGAAAACGGAGCGGTGGCTCTGGATGTGCTGAAGGAGTATGGGGAGGGGATTTCACTGATCCTGCTGGACATCATCATGCCTGTCATGGACGGCTATACCTTCCTGGCTCATGTAAAGGCGGATCAGGCCTATTCTTCGATTCCTGTGATTGTTACGACGCAGAGTGACGGTGAATCCGACGAGGTGGCGGCGCTTTCCCATGGGGCGGCGGATTTCGTGGCGAAGCCCTACCGTCCGCAGATCATACTGCACAGGGTGGCGAGCATCATTAATTTAAGGGAAACGGCGGCTGTGATCAATATGATCCAGTATGACCGGCTGACCGGGCTGTACAGCAAAGAGTTTTTTTATCAGCGCGTGAAGGAAATCCTGCTGCAGCATCCGGACAGGAAGTATGATATCCTGTGCTCCGATATAGAGAATTTCAAGCTTATCAATGATATATTCGGCATACCGGCAGGGGACCGGCTCCTGTGCGGCGTGGCCGACATGTATACCAGGCTTGTGGGAGATAAGGGGATCTGCGGCCGTTTTAACGCGGATCAGTTTGCCTGCCTGCTGGAGCATACCGCAGAATATACGGACGACATGTTCATTGAGCTGGGAATGGAGATCAATTCCCTCTCCCATGCAAAAAATATTGTGATGAAATGGGGGATTTATTCCATACACGACAGGGGGATTTCCGTGGAGCAGATGTGCGACCGGGCCTTGCTGGCGGCCAACAGCATCAAGGGGCAGTACGGAAAATACTGTGCTGCCTATGACGATCAGCTGCGGAGCCGGCTCCTGCGGGAGCAGGCCATTACGGACGGTATGGAGGCGGCGCTGGCGGAGGGCCAGTTTGAGGTGTATCTGCAGCCCAAGTACCGGATTAAGGATGACAGGCTGGCCGGAGCAGAAGCGCTTGTACGCTGGAACCATCCGGAATGGGGAATGCAGTCCCCTGCGTATTTTATTCCTTTATTTGAAAAGAACGGTTTTATCACCAAGCTGGATCAATATGTCTGGGACCGGGCCTGCGCAGTGCTGAGGGAATGGGAGGATAAGGGATATCCTCCGCTTTCCGTTTCCGTCAACGTATCCCGTGCCGACATTTACAACGCGGACATTGCGGATATTCTGCTTAACACCATCCGCAGGCACAGGCTCCCGCCTTCGCGCCTCCATCTGGAGATTACCGAGAGCGCCTATACGGAAAATCCGGCGCAGATCATCCATACCATCGGCCGGCTGCGTGAGCTGGGCTTCGTGATTGAAATGGACGATTTCGGAAGCGGTTATTCGTCCCTGAACATGCTGAATAAAATGTCCATTGATATTCTGAAGCTGGACATGAAGTTTATCCAGAGTGAGACGGCAAAGCCGGTGAATCAGGGGATTCTCCGCTTTATTATGGGACTTGCCCGCTGGATGAACCTGGGCGTGGTCGCGGAAGGCGTGGAAACCAGGGAACAGCTGGAGAGGCTCAGGGAAATCGGCTGCGATTATGTACAGGGATACTTTTTTGCCAGGCCCATGCCCTGCGGAGAGTTTGAAGCGCTCCTGAGGAAGGAACGGACCACCGTGGACGAGGGGCAGGCGCAGGCGAAGGAGCGGCCCTGGGTGGAGCAATGGTCCCGCGTGATCCTGGTGGCGGATGAGGATGCGGAGTACCGCAGCCAGGTGAAGAAGACCTTTGAGAATAACTATCAGGTAGTGGAGGCAGCCGACGGGGAAGCGGCTCTGGCCTGCATTGCCAGCTATGAAAATAAAATTGCCGTGGCGATCCTGAGTATGACGCTTGACGGTCCGGATAATTTTTCTGTGCTTGAGGTGCTGCTTCGGGAAAAATCTGTCTGGAACATCCCTGTGATTGCCACAGGCCCCGGAGATACGCAGCTGGAGGAACGGGTGCTGGATGCGGGCGTGGATGATTTCGCAGGAAAGCCACATACCCAGAAAAGTCTGTGGAACCGGGCGCTGCGCGCCATGGGAATTACAGCGTCCAGGGAGCGGGAGCGCACCCTTCAAAATGAAGCCTACCGGGATTTCCTCACAGGGCTTCTGAACCGGAGGGGGCTGGAGGCGTCCGTGGAAGCCCTGCATAAGGAGGACTGCCCTCTGGCGGTATATCTTTTTGATTTGGACAACCTGAAATACATCAATGATTCCTTCGGACACGGAGAAGGGGACCGGATGCTCATGAAGTTCAGTGAAATTATCCGCTGCCATACCAGGGGGACAGACATTCTCTCACGGTTCGGCGGAGATGAGTTTGTCGTAGTTATGAAGCAGATGCGTTCCGAAGAAATGGCTCTTAAAAAGGGAGGAGAAATCTGCCGGGCGGTTCGTGAAAGCGGATGGAGAGAGGGCCTGGTACCGGCATGCTCTGCCGGAATTGTGATTGGTAATGAGGAAGACGGCCTGAATGAAATGGTAAAACGGGCGGATGAGGCGCTTTATAGTGCCAAAACCGCCAATAAAGGCGGATGCTGCCTCTGGAAAGGGTGAAGGGAGCCTGGAGATCATGGGGGAATACGAATATCAGGGGGACAGCACAGGGATGGACAATAAAGACCTGAAGGAGCGGCCTTTCCCGGAATATCTGCTGAAGAAGGAACTTTCGGAAGCCAACGAAAAAATGCAGGAAATCATAAATGCCATACCGGGGGGCGTTGCCATCTATAAGGTATCCGATATTTTTGAAACCATCTATTTCTCGGATGGTGTGCCGGAATTGTCCGGCTATACGGTGGAGGAATACCGGGAGCTCGTGAAAAGGGATGCGGCGGAAATGACCTATTGTGAGGATTCCAAAATGGTGGTATCCAGAGCGATGAAGGTTGCCAGGAGCCATGGCGTGGATGATTTTGAGTTCCGTAAGCAGCACCGGGACGGGCATATTGTATGGGTGCGGGTACGGATGAAATGGATCGGGGAAGAGGACGGCTGCCCTCTGCTCCATTGTGTATTCCATAATATATCCGATCTGAAAGAAGCGCAGCTGGAAATGGATCATCTGATTAACTCCATACCGGGCGGGATTGCCAGCTACCGGATAGAAGGGGGACGTTTTATCCCCACTTATTTTTCCGACGGCGTTACCATGCTTTCCGGCCACAGCCGGGAGGAATATGAGCGGATGATTGGCAGGGATGCGCTGAACGTGATTTATGAACAGGACAGGAAGCGGGTTTTTGAGGCGGCGCAAAAGGCAGTGGAAAGCGGCGGCGTGCTGGATGTTTCCTACCGGATGTTCCATAAGGACGGACATCTGGTCTGGATTCATTTGAATGGCAGGCGGATGGGGCCGCTGGCGGAAAGCACGAGGTTTTATGCTGTTTTTACGGGGATTTCCGAGGAAACCAGGCTTTTTCAGAGCATTGCCAATGAAACGGCGGACGGGATTTATATCATTGACAGGGATAATTATGATCTGCTTTATGTCAATGAATCCAGGACTCTTTTCAGCAAAGGCGCTGAATGCGTGGGGAAGAAATGCTATGAGGCGCTGCACGGCAAGGATGCGCCCTGTTCTTTCTGTACCCTGCGGTGCCATCAGCCGGACGGGATTGAGCATGAAATGCGGATTGACGGTACGGACCGCTATTTCATGGCCCGTTTTAACGAAACGGAATGGAACGGGATTCCCGCCTATGTGACGTATATCCGGGATGTGACGGACGAGGTGAGGACGAGAAAAGAGAAGGAGCGTCTTGAGGAATACTTCGAAACGGTGGTGAAGAATCTGCCGGGCGGTATTGCGGTGGTGCATTATGAACCGGACGGAAGCATGATACCGGAATTTCTGTCGGACGGTTTTGCGGCTCTGACCGACATGCCGCTGGACAAGGCCTGGGAGCTTTACAAAGAGGATGCCATGGTGGGCGTCCATCCGGAGGATCGGGATTATGTAAATAAAAGGATGAATGATTATATCAAAAGCGGCGACAGCCACTGCGAGATTGTTTACCGCCTGAAAAAAGGGAAGGACAGCTATGTCTGGGTCAAAAACAACCTTACCCTTATCCAGAATGAAGGCGGGGAGCGCCGGGTCTATGCCGTTTATCATGACGTTACCAGGGAACGGGAGGAACAGGAGCGGCTTCGGAAAAAATATCAGGATCTGATTATCAGCCATTACCGTACTCCTGATCCCAATGCGCTCGTTATGGGGCACTGCAATATTACGCAGAACCGTATCCTGGAAATTATCGACAGGACCGGTTCAAATCTGCTGGAGACCTTTGGTACGGTGAGGGAAGAGTTTTTTATGGGCCTTTCCAGCCTGGTGGTGGATGAACAGGAACGGGAGGAATTTCTTGGTATTTATTTGAACAGACCTTCCCTGGAGGCATTCCGCCGGGGGGATACCCAGCGGCGCCTGAAATGCTTTGTAAAGCTGCCTCATGAAGAAAGGGGACGGTATGTCCTCATCAATATGAATCTGGTTGCCACGCCGGACAGCAAAGATGTGACGGGGATACTGACAGTGTCGGATATAACCGGACAGACCATTTCCGACAGGATTTTGCATCAGCTGTCCGTTACAGGCTACGACTATGTGCTGGATGTGGATTTGTCCATGGACAGCTGCACGCTTGTTTCCAGTAATGAAGGCGCCTCCCGCGTACCTTCTCAGCAGGGCCGGTATACCGAATGGATAGATTCCATGATCCGTGACAGCGTGGTTGGGCAGGATGCACAGTTGTACTGGGAAAGCCTGAATCCGGAGAAAGTTTCTGAGAAGCTGGGCAGGGAGGGGGCTTATGCCTTTTCCTTTTCCATGGTAGATGACAGCGGGGATATCCGTATTAAAAATATGACCGTTTTCGCTACGGATCTCAGGCTGGGAAGGGTATGCCTTGCCAGGACGGATATTACGGAATCGGTGAGGCAGCAGCAGGGGCTGCTTTATATGATTGCCTATACCTTTGATCTGGCGGGCTTTGTGGATCTTAGCAGCGGCGGACGGCTGACCATGTATACCAGGGACACGGTGCTGAAGAACCTTCCTCCGTTTATCATGGAAAATTATGATGAAGCGATCATGCGTTTCCTGGGCAGCCATGATTCAGAGGATGCGAAGCGGGATGTCAGAGAGCTTTTCCGGACAAAAACGATGCTTAAAAACCTCAGGGAAAAGCCGTCAGGCTATGATTTCCTTTTTTCCTACAAGGAAGATGACGGCAGCCTGCGTTATAAACAGGTCAATGTACTCTGGGGAGATGCCAATCACAGGACGATCTGCCTGGTGCGTGCGGATGTGACGGATATGCTGGCCTCCGAACGTCAGACCAAGAAAATACTGGAGGATGCGCTGGCCCTGGCGGAAGAAGCCAACAAGGCAAAGAGTGAATTCCTATCCGCCATGAGCCATGATATCCGAACGCCCATGAATGCGATTACGGGGATGACGGCTCTGGCTGCCGCCCATTTGGATGACAGGGAAAGGGTGGCGGACTGCCTGAAGAAAATATCCGTGTCTTCCAGACATCTGCTGAGCCTTGTCAATGATATTCTGGACATGAGCAAAATAGAAAGCTCCAAGATTACCCTGAACCGGATGAGCATATCCCTTTCCGGGCTGGTGGAACAGCTGTCGGCCATTATTGCTCCCCAGGCCGGGGGCGCAGGGCTGCGGTTTGTGATAAACAAAGGGGATATCCGGCATGACTGTTTTTATGGGGATGTCCTGCGGATTAACCAGATTCTGATCAATATCCTTAGCAATGCGGTGAAATTTACGCCGGAGGGCGGTACGGTGGAGTTCCGGATTGAAGAACTGGAGACCTGCCGGGAACCGGAGCATACGCGCTACCGGTTTACGGTCCGCGATACGGGGATTGGGATGTCGGAGGAATTTTTATCCCATATTTTTGATCCTTTTACCCGAAGCAACAGGACTGCGGGGATTGAAGGAACCGGATTGGGGCTGAGCATAACCAAGGGGCTTGTGGATTTAATGGGCGGAACGATAAGTGTGGAAAGCCGGGTCGGGGAAGGAACCACCTTCTGTGTGGAACTGGAGGGTGAATGCGCGGACGGAATGGACAGCGACGTCAGTGAAGAGACGGATGCAGGAATTCTGGAGCCGGGGGCGGACACGCTTTTGGCCGGCCGCCGTTTCCTGATTGCCGAGGATAATGCCATAAATGCGGAGATTATCAGCGAGCTTCTCCGCATGTTCGGTGCGGAGCCGGTTCTCAGGCAAAATGGCGCCCAGGCGGTGAGGGAGTTCCGTGACGCGCCGGCAGGAACCTATGATGCGGTGCTGATGGATATTCAGATGCCGGTGATGAACGGCTATGAGGCCGCGCGCGCCATCCGGGAAACCGACAGGGAGGATGCCGGGACAATTCCTGTGATTGCAATGACTGCCAATGCCTTTGCGGAGGATATCCAGGCAGCCCGGGATGCGGGCATGACGGCCCACATTGCCAAGCCCATTGATGTGGGAATGCTGAAAAATACGCTGACCAGAATACTTGGACGGACGAATAAGAAGAAAGGGAAATAAAAATCGAGGGTTTACGATGAAGTCGGATAACGGACTTTATAAGCTTATTTATGAGTATTTTGAAACAAGGCTTCTCTATGGATATTATGCCTGCGGTGACAGCCTGCCGTCGATTGCCAGAATCGGGGATATGTTCCGCATGGCTCCCGGAACCGTGCGGTCCGCGTTGGCGCTCCTGGAAAAAAAGGGATATATCCGGATTGATGCGAGAAAGACCGCCAGGGTGATTTATGAAGCGCCCAGGGTCAGCTTCCGCAAAAATGCGGCCCTGTATTTCGTGCCGAGAAGGAACGGAATTATGGACCTGGCGGAATCAGGAAAGCTTCTGTTTGAGCCTCTCTGGGAGGAAGGGCTGCGGCGGATGGATCAAAAAACATGGGATCGGTTTTGCAGGCCGCCGGAAGAACCTTTTCAGGGGGCTGTGTCCATGCCTGTGTCATTTTATATAATGGTTCTTTCCAACTTAAACAACCGGCTGATTCTGGATCTTTACTGGGAAACGATTCGGTATATCCGTTTTCCTTATCTGGACAATAAAGCGGATGCGGAAACTGAGGTCTGGAATGCGGGAGAGCTGTCACAGGAAGAAGTCATCTCAGCCCTGAGAAACCGGTTCGAGGTCTCTTATGGCAAGGCCGCCTCGGAATTGTTTGCCTTCATGGACGAAGCGGAAAATGAATTTTCCTTAAAGCAGGTAAAGCAAATCCCGTTTTGCTGGGATGTATTCCGCAGCAGGCCGCAGCGGCGGTATTCCCTGGCCTCGCGCATTATCCGCGAGATTATCCACGGCAGCTATCCGGCCGGCAGCTACCTGCCTTCCCTTCCTCATATGGCAGACAGATATGGCGTGGGGATGAATACCATCCGGCGTGCGCTGGATATTCTGGAGGATCTGGGAATGACCCGATCCTATCACGGAAAAGGGACAATCGTCTGTACGGAGCCTGAGAAAATCGAGGCTGCGGGCAGGGAAATCAGGGAAGGTATAGAGCTGTATCAGGAAAGCCTTCAGCTGCTTGCCCTTACAATCAGCCAGGTCCTTCTGTATACGTTACGGGCGGAGGGAGAAGAGGTGCAGAAGCGCCTGGGGGAAAGCTTCTCCTGGTATTTACAGGAGGGGAAAGGATATCTGTGTTTTGAGATTTGTATAACCTTTATTGTGGAAAAATGTCCCCTTGCCCTTGTTCGCGAATGTTATCAAAAAATAAGGGAGCTGCTTCCCTGGGGCTATCCCTTTTCCCTTCTCCGTATGAAGGGGAAAAGCCTTCATTCTGTTTATGCAGGATGTACGGAGCAGGCGGTGGAATATCTGAAAAACGGGCGGCCGGAGGAGTTTGCCGACAGCTGGCGCAGGATTGTGGAGACGGAGGAGAGCCAGTTCCGGGCCTTTATCCGTGATTCCTTTCCCGTGCTGGATCCACATGGCGCCATGGAGCGGCAGGCTCCGGGGCAGCCGGCTCCCGGAACGATATAAACCAGGCGGGCGGTTTCTTTTGCAAAAAAAGGGTGGATGACATATAATAGACACATATTGCTGCATGCCGCGGCAGAGGGGCAGCCGGCACAGGAGGCTGGGGCGCAAAAGACCCGGAAGGAACGGCGTGCAGCCTTGATTCCCGGAAACAGAAAGAGCATGGTACGGCGGCATGACAGCAGCTGCAGAAAGGACGGTTTTAATGGGATTAATCAGAGCGGCAGTACAATCGGCGGCATCGGTAATGGCGGACCAATGGGAGGAGTATTTCTACTGTGACTCCATTCCTGCCAATATCCTTGCGGTAAAAGGAAGCAAAAAAACCTCAAGAAGAGGCTCCAATAAAAAAGGAAGCGACAATGTAATTTCCAACGGTTCCGTCATTGCGGTCAATGAAGGACAGTGCATGATGATTGTGGATCAGGGCAGGGTTGTGGATATCTGTGCCCAGCCCGGGGAATACATTTATGACACCTCCAGCGAGCCCTCTGTTTTTTACGGTGATTTAGGAGAAAACATACGGAGATCCTTTGAAAATTTCGGCATCCGGTTTGCCTTCGGCGGGGAAGCGCCTAAGGATCAGCGTGTTTACTATATTAATACAAAGGAAATTGTAGGCAATAAATACGGCACGGCCAATCCGGTTCCCTTCCGTGTGGTAGACAGGAATATCGGGCTGGATATTGATATCGCCATCCGCTGCCATGGGGAATATTCCTACCGTGTGGTGGATCCCATTTGCTTTTACGTGAATGTATGCGGTAATGTGGAGGGGGCCTATTCCAGGGAGAATCTGGACAGCCAGCTGAAAAGTGAGCTGATGACGGCCCTTCAGCCGGCTTTTGCAAGAATATCGGATATGGGAATCCGTTATAGCTCTCTTCCGGGACATACGCAGGAAATCGCGGCGGCGCTGAACCAGGTGCTTTCCGAAAAATGGGTGAAGCTGCGCGGCATCGCGCTGGCGTCCTTCGGCGTGAGCAGCGTGAAGGCGTCGGAAGAGGATGAGGATATGATTAAGCAGCTGCAGAAGGCGGCGGTGCTCAGGGATCCCAACATGGCGGCTGCAACAATCACCGGCGCGCAGGCTGATGCGATGAAAACCGCGGCAGGAAATAAGGCTGCCGGGCCGATGATGGCCTTTGCGGGAATGAATATGGCGGCCAATGCAGGCGGAATAAATGCGGGCCAGCTTTTTGAAATGGGACAGCAGAACAGACAAAACAATGCGGCACCCCAGACAGGGACAGGCACGGCATCCCAGACAGGGGCTGGCATGTCCCAGGCTGCCGGCGGCTGGACCTGCAGCTGCGGCGCTCAGGGAAATACGGGCCGCTTCTGCGCGGAATGCGGAAAGCCGAAGCCGTCAGATAACGGCTGGACCTGCTCCTGCGGCGCGGTAAACAAAGGAAAATTCTGTACGGAGTGCGGAAAGCCCAGGCCGGCGGGCGCAAAGCTTTACCGCTGTGACAAATGCGGCTGGGAGCCTGAGGATCCGGCTCATCCGCCGAAATTCTGCCCGGAATGCGGCGACAGGTTTGACGACGGGGATGTGAAGTAGAAAAAGAAAGCAGGAAGTGACTGGCGGGCCTTGTTTGGGAGGCCGCCGGCTTTCCTGCTTTTTTTCAATGTTATAACCTGGATGCTCAGTTACCGGATAAAATTGGTGGTGTTTCCTCTTTCCGGTTCAGGCGCATGGATTCCGGCTTCCTTACCCGCCTGGATGCAGTGCAGCAGCCAGGCCATGTTCCTGGCGAGATTGCGCATGGTCTGCAGACCTTCTTTATCCTGAAGCACCTCCTCCGGGGTATTTCCATGCACCATATTCCAATAGGAGGAACCTACAAGGGGCATGTTGGAAATGGTGAAATATTTGTTCAGCTGATCCAGCGTGGCAGTGGATCCGGCGCGGCGGCAGCTTGCCACGGCGGCGCCGGGCTTGTAAACCATGCTGCTTTTCCCGGCATAGAACATACGATCCAGGAAGGAGGTAATGCCTCCGCCCGCGGAAGCGTAATGAACAGGGGAACCGAAGATAAAGCCGTCTGCCTCCGCCGCCTTTTCGATAGCGGTGTTCACAGTGTCTTCATAGATGCATTTCCCCTTTCCGGCGCATCCGCCGCAGCCCATACAGCCGCGGATGGGAGCGGCGCCGATATGGAAAATTTCAGAATCAACGCCGCATTCCTGCAGGGTCTTTGCAATTTCGGACAGTGCAGTGAATGTACAGCGATTTTTGTGGGGGCTTCCGTTAATTAATAATACCTTCATGCTATGTACCTCTTTTTTCATAATATAATCAGGCAGGGACTCTCCAGGGCCGGAAAACAGACGCCGGTCTCCCTTATCTTATTATTATAGCGCGCTGCAGCCGAAAATTGACAGTAAAATAATCAAAAGCAACGCGCACTTTATGGAGCTTGAAACTTAATGACAGATTCCGACAGCCTTAATGGGGCTGTGTTAAGAAAAGCTATAGGGAATGACGGGATATACGTATATAGTGCGTCAGAATTAAGATTAATTTGTGACAAAACCTCTTGAAAAAAGACTTGAAGTCATTGTAAAAAGTGCCTGAAACCCGCATAAATGCTGGGGAATTTCAGGTACACGAATCTTATTGGAATCTTAATGCCACAGAAGCAATCTTAAGACTATCTTAATGCCCGGGATGCTATGCTTAAATTAAGAAAAGAGTTTAAGCGAGCATCCTTTTTCGTATCCGGAAAGCTGTGGATACGGAAAAAAGGCAAGGAGGCGATTATGAAATGACGATTCTGACAAATATTTTATTGCTGACCGCATTGACTGCATATCTGCTGATTGTAGGCTTTGTTTTTACAGGACATATGGATGAGATCCTGAAGGGATACCATTTCCGGCCGAAGGGTGCGGCGCCGGACGATGATTACGAGGTGCTCATCGGAGGCGAAGGGGAGCTTGCCATTCTGTTTGAAAAGAAGCTCCGGGAAAATGGTATCAGCTGTCTGCGGATTCCGGAGTTTGACAGCGCTGCAAGAGAAGAGCTGACGGATGTATCCTCCCGATGGCATGAGGTGGCCGGCGCGCCGGGGATGACGGTGTTCGCCCTGGATGGTTCCGATTACCATAACCTGCTGCTGTGCGGCATGGCAAACCGCCTGGCAGGGGCGGAGCAGCTGTACGGCATCTGTAATGAATCGGGAAACCGGGGGATTTACCTGGAGAACCGGATCAGGGTCCTGGAAAAAACGGGAGCGACGCCCGAAGGATTGTATCATCTTTTTGAAAGACAGAGTTCAGGCAGTAATGCCTGAGCAGCACAGCCCCGTGACTGTGGGTATGGGCGGATGCCTGCTGCCACCACGTTTTCTCACGGTTTGCGCAGTGAATGCGCAAACCTGCCTGAACTGTTACAGAGAAATAACAATAAAAAATAATAAAAGGAAAAGGATTGGGAAATGTTTCATTATATCAGAAACAAACTGACACAGGCGCAGATAATTGCGATGGGATATTTTCTGGTAATTACCGTAGGGACGCTTCTGCTGATGCTGCCTGCGGCTACAAGAAGCGGTGAGATGGCTACGCCCCTTACCGCTTTGTTTACGGCAACAAGCGCCACCTGCGTGACAGGCCTTGTTGTGGTGGATACCGCTTCCTACTGGAGTGTGTTCGGACAGTGTATCATCCTGCTCATGATTCAGGTGGGCGGACTGGGCTTTATGACCATTGGCGTGCTTTTCGCCATGTTCCTGAATAAGAAAATTTCCCTGAAAACAAGGGGAATCCTTCAGGAGAGCATGAATACCAGCCAGGTGGGCGGTGTGGTCAGATTGGTGCGTAAGGCGCTCATCGGCACCTGTATTATAGAGATGGCGGGCGCGGTTCTTCTTTCGTTCCGGTTTGTGCCGGAATTCGGGGTGCTGCGGGGAATTTATTTCGGTATTTTCCATGCGATATCCGCTTTCTGTAATGCGGGCTTTGATTTGATGGGAACAAGCAAAGGCCCTTACTCCTCCTTCACCTCATATGCGGATGATACGCTGATTAATGTAACGATTATGGGACTGATTATAATCGGCGGCATCGGTTTTTTTGTCTGGGATGATATCTGCAGAAATAAATGGCAGATAAAGAAATACAAGCTGCATACTAAAATTGTTTTGTCCTGTACGGCGATTCTCATTGTGGGAGGCGCTTTCTTTATCTATCTGTTTGAAAAGGATAACCTGATGGCAGGTATGTCCGTAAAGGAAACGGTGCTCACCTCCGCCTTCAGCTCCGTAACAGCGCGTACTGCGGGCTTTAATACCATAGATACAGCGGGGCTGACCACCAGCTCCAAGATGCTGACCGTGCTTCTGATGTTCATCGGAGGCAGTCCCGGATCCACGGCAGGCGGCATCAAGACCACCACCATTGTGGTGCTTCTCATCTATGTATGGTCCAACCTGCGCGGCGCCAGAGGCTGCAATATTTTCGAAAGAAGGCTGGAGGACGATGCGGTGAGAAAAGCCAGCGACGTGGCTGTAATCAGTCTGTGCATGGCGATTATCGCGTCCATAGCCATCCCTTATTTCCAGCCGCAGCTGGTAATGGAGGATGTGGTTTTTGAGGTCTTTTCCGCCATTGGCACGGTGGGCATGTCCACAGGCATTACCAGGGATCTGAGCGCGGCCAGCCGGATTGTCATTGTCCTGCTGATGTACTGCGGACGTATCGGCAGCATGTCCTTTGCCCTGTCCTTTATGGAACGCAAAAAGGTGGCGCCCATAAAGCTGCCGGAAGAAAAAGTAATGATAGGATAAGATAAGATGAAAACAGTATTGATTATAGGCATGGGGCGGTTTGGGCAGCATTTAACCCGAAAAATGCTGGAGCTGAAAAATGAAGTCATGATAGTGGATCAGAGGGAGGAGGCCCTGGAGGCTCTGCTTCCTCTGGTGACCAGTGCCAAAATAGGGGACTGTACCAATGAAGAGGTGCTTCACAGCCTGGGTGTGGGAAATTTTGACCTGTGCTTTGTGTGCATCGGCACCAATTTCCAGAGCAGCCTGGAAATCACCAGCCTTTTGAAGGAGGCGGGAGCCAGGTTCGTGGTCAGCAAGGCCACCAGGGATATCCAGGCAAAATTCCTTTTAAAAAACGGCGCGGACGAAGTGGTGTACCCGGAGCGCGATATCGCGGAAAGAGTGGCCGTCCGCTATTCTGCTGATAATGTATTTGATTATATCGAGCTGGATGAGGACTATTCCATCTATGAAATCCCTCCCCTGAAGGAATGGGTTGGAAAAACAATCGGCGAGGTGGATTTCCGCGCCAGGCTCAACAGCAGCATTATCGGTACGAAAATCAACGGCGAGACCAGCTTCCTCCCCGGAGCGAACCATGTATTCCGCGCGGAAGAGCACCTGATGGTAATCGGCCGTAAAAAAGATATTGATAAAATCCTGAAACATCTATAGAATAGAGACAACACAGGTTTCAGGAGGATTTATTGTGAAAGAGAAAATGGAAAGGTTTTTGAGATTATATCAGATCCGGTATGCGGGACGGCTGGCGGGGATTATGCTCATTACCTCTCTGTTTTCTTTTTTGCTTCACGGGCTGGGCATCGGTAAGGAAAATATACTGATGCTTTTTATTGTGGGGGTGCTTCTGGTGGCCTATTGTACGAATGGGTACCAGTATGGCGTAATCGCTTCCATTGTCAGCGTTATGGTATTCAATTACCTGTTTACGGAACCGGTGCGTACGTTTTCCATATCCAATCAGGATGATGTGATTCTGCTCATCTTTTTTCTTGTGGCGGCGCTCATATCCTCCAACCTGACGGTACGGTTCCGGAATCAGGTGGAGGTGGCGAGGAAAAATGAGCAGCTGGCGGAGCAGCTGACCATGGAGCAGGAGAGAATCAAGTTTGCCATGGAAAAAGAGCAGATGCGCAGCAATCTGCTGCGCAGCATTTCCCACGATCTGCGGACGCCTCTTACGGGGATTGCGGGGGCCAGCAGCCTGATCGCGGAGTCCGGGGATAAAATGGACCGGGAAAGCATTGTGAGCCTGGGCAAGGACATCAATGAGCAGGCGGACTGGCTCATCCAGCTGGTGGAAAATATCCTGAATATGACCAAGATTGACAGCGGCAAGCTGGTGGTGGAGAAAAAGCCGGAGGCCGTGGAGGATGTGATTAACAATGCGCTTTCTTATGTGAAGGGGCGGAGGAAGCAGCGCCGGGTGGAAATAGACATCCCGGAGGAGATGCTTTTGGTGGAAATGGATGGAAAGATGATCGTACAGGTGATCATCAACCTTCTGGACAACGCCATCAAGCATACGAAGGAGGACGGCTTTATCCGGATAAAAACGGAGGCGGCCCCGGAAGGGGTCTGGTTTTCCGTAGAGGATAACGGTACGGGGATCGAAGAGGTAATTAAGGACAGGATTTTTGATGAGTTTGTGACCTTCCGGCCGGTGAACCGGGATACGGGGAAAGGAATCGGCCTGGGGCTGGCCATCTGCAAGGCCATAGTCACGGCGCACGGCGGTACGATTGAGGCTCTCAACAGGGAGGAAGGAGGCGCATGCTTCCGGTTTTACCTGCCATTCGACGGGCATCTGCCGGAAAAGGAGCAATGATGGAAAACAGTGAAAAAGAAGTGAGCATCCTTATTGTGGAGGATGATAAATATATATCCAATTTTATCTGCATGAGTTTAAAGCAGGAAGGCTACCATTATCTGAAGGCGGACACCGGGAGGGAGGCCATCGGCTTAAGCTATGCCAACAACCCGGATGTGGTCATCCTGGATCTGGGATTGCCGGATATGGATGGCATGGAGGTCATAGAGCATATCAGGAGCAATTCGGACAAGCCGATCATCGTGGTATCGGCCAGGCAGGAGGAAGGCGAGAAGATTAAAGCGCTGGATCTCGGCGCCGACGATTATGTGGTGAAACCCTTCCATATGGGCGAGCTGCTGGCCAGAATCCGCGTTGCTATCCGGAAATCCGAGCAGAGCAGCGGCGGCAGCGAGCTGGGGGAAAGCTTTGAATGTGATTATCTGCGGATTGATTTTGTGAAACGCATGGTGTTTATTGACGGGAAGGAAATCCATGTGACGCCCATTGAATATAAGCTGCTTACGCTTCTGGTGAGCAACCGGGGAAAGGTCCTGACACACAATTATATCCAGAGTAAAATCTGGGGATATGGGGAGGGCGGCGATCCCAACAGCCTCCGGGTATTCATGGCGACGCTGCGGCGGAAGATCGAGAAGGATACCACCAACCCGCGGTTTATTATTACAGAGGTAGGCGTGGGGTACCGGTTTTCGGAATAAAGGGAAATGGGGCGGCCGCCGCCGGAAAGGGAGTGAGCGGAAATGAAAATGCGTGAGGAATATACCTGCCCACTGGAATTAACCCACGATATGATTAAGGGAAAGTGGAAGCCTGTTATCCTGTGGCAGCTGAGCAAGGGGCCTGCTTCCCTGTCCGCCCTGAAAAAAGAAATTGCAGGAATCAGCCAGAAAATGCTGCTTCAGCACCTGAATGAACTGCAGTCCTGCGGCGTGGTGGAGAAAAAGACCTTTGAAGGATATCCGCTGAAGGTGGAATATTTCCTGACGCCGCGCGGTCATAAGATTTTCGGCGCCGTGACCATCATGCAGGAGGTGGGGATTGAGATTATGCGGGAAGATAAAATAACAAAATAAGTAGTTTTTTGTATCCCAATAATATTATCGAGGGAAAAAAGAAATACTCCCGCAGGAATTTGGAGTCCTAAGAAACCAGAATCCTGCGGTATTCTCTTTTTTGGCTCTCTGCTGATTAAAATTACTATAAACGACAGCCCCATGAATATTTTTTTATGTGGTCCCTTTGGTCATATATTCCTTTGGAGAAAATCCGGTATACTTTTTAAATACTTTACTGAAGTAATAAGGGTCGCTGTAACCTAGTTGCGATGCAACCTCATAAATTTTAGCATTGGGTTTAAGCAATAGCTGCTTAGCGTGCCGTATTTTAGCCTGAGTTACACATTCTGTAAAACCAATGCCGTTGTTTTTTTTAAATATAGTTGAAATGTAGCCGCAGCTGACATTAAAACAGGCAGATACATCAGTTAAGGTTATAGGTTCCATATAGTGTTCTTCAATATATTTTTTTATGCTTGGAAGAAGCCAGTTTTTTTTGCTTTCAAAATCTGCTTCTACTTTTCGGCATAGATCATTAATAAATGACTGAAACCATTCGGCAGCCTGTACTGTTGTCCGGCATTTATAAAGACTGTAGTAGAAATTCTGCTGTGTGAAAATATCATCAAGTATATGTTCAGAACCTTTATAGGAAATAGCTGAAAAATGCATAATATCACTGCAGATAGCTATTGCCTGTTCGGGATCAGGGATATAATTAAGTATTAGTTCGGGAATTTGCTCCAGAATCTTTCGTAAAGTAACTATGTCATAGTTATCAAACGCCGCAGTTAATTCTTTGCGGATGATGCCAATGTTGAAGGGATGTCCTGTTTTCGGGGATAACGAGCCATAAACGACTAAAGTTTCCGAAGCGGTGCAATTGCGAAATGCTGTTTTGCTTTCATTAAACGAAGCGGAAACTTGATCAATAGAGGTAACGGGGGTACCTATTCCGGCAAAAAGGGATATATTTTGATACATCAGTATCATTTTTTGAATATGCTGTATACACGGAAGAATAAAATCTTTGTACAAATCCTGTTCTGGTTCCGGGTTAAAATACAGAACAATAGCAAAACTATTAAAATTCCAGGGAGCTACATAACAGGGGCAATAATTTTTGCATAGTCCCGTAATAAGGTTACAGAGATTTGTAAGTGCGGCGGCAGTCTTGGGCAGAGGTGAGGCTGTATCAGTAAAGGACGGTATGCCAAGATATACACAGGTATAATAGGTACCCGAAACTGTAATATCCAAATCTGTCATCATTTCATATATAGACTCTGGTGTTTCAAACCAGTTATTTAATAACTTCAGGAAGAAATTATCCACCAATGATACATGCTTCATGTATAAATCATTTTTTTCAGAGTCAGTATGCATTTTTGTTTTTTTTATTTGTAATATGGTTTTACGCAATACTTCCGCTAAGTTTTCTGAAGTAAGTTCGATTTTCAGCAGATAATCTATTGCGCCAAGTTTAATAGCCCTTTGGGCATATTCAAATTCGTTATGGCAGGATAATATAATAAAAACAGGGGATACCACTGATTCTTTTTTTATTGTCTCCATAACTTCCAGCCCATTCATAACAGGTATATTTATATCCATCAGAACGATATCGGGGGAATACATGCGGATTTGCTCTATAGCTTCTTCTCCCGTGCTGGCAACGTTGATAATTTCAATCTCATAATCATTGTAATTGAGAATAGAACGGAGCCCCATTTGAATAATAGGTTCGTCATCAACAATTATCATTTTATACATAGCACTTTGCCCTCCTAAAACATAATGGGATAACGAATGGTAACCTCAGTGAATTGATTTAATTCACTGCGTATTCTGATTCCATAATGCTCTCCATATTCCAACTGTAAGCGGCGATTAATATTTTTTAACCCAATTTTTTTGAAAATTTGTTCTTCTGTTATGTCTTCTGCAGTTGATAAAATCCTATTGATTTCTCTCTGAGATATTCCAATGCCATTATCAGTGATTATAATGATCAGATCAGATTGCTCTTTTTTCACACGTAAATGTATTTGTCCAGGCTGCTTTTTTGTACTTAATCCATGAAATATTGCATTTTCTATAAGCGGCTGCAGAGAAAATTTAAAGATAAGACTGTTTAACAGTTCTTCATTCTCAACTTCCAATGAGTAGCTGAAACTGTCTCCATATCTATAACGTTGAATTGTAATATAATGGTTGAGAAGTTCCAGTTCATCTCGCAGGGTAATTTTGGAATTTTTATTTTTCGAAATATTTTTCATGATTTGCGTAAGCGAATCCAACATTTCCGTAATACCGGGAGCATTTTGGATTATGGCCATCCACTTAATGGTATAAAGTGTATTATATAGAAAATGAGGACTGATTTGATTCTGCAGATTATCCAATTCCAGCTGCCTTTTTTCATGTTCTGTTTCTAATTGTTGATTCATAAGTCTTTGGATACTCATCGACATAACATTTATTCCTTTACCAATATGCCCAAATTCATCTGATGTTTCCAAGGATGAATCCGTAGTAAAATTACCGCCCGATATGGAATCAATCTGGCAGCTGATTTTGGTTACGGGATCAGAAACGGTACGTTTTAAAATATAGCCCAGTACAAGGAAACTGATAAGAAGTATCAAAATATAAGGAATAATAATTTTTTCAAATTCGTTATAGCTAAACAAAGTTTTAGGGTCAGGAAGCGTTTGAATCAGCATCCAGGGGGCATTTCTAGTGCTGATACACAGCGCTTTTTTATTGTCTTCATTTTCTGTAAGGTATAAAAGAGAACTGGTATCTGATGGAGAAGCATCCTGTATACACAGATGGGTTTCTACAAAGTTCCCATTATCATATCGATAAGCTTTGTTTTCAATCATCCAATAATAAGTAGAATCAAAGGCCTGAGGATGGGAAGTGAGTTTCCCTGCTACAAAGGAAGGATCTAAAGCAATATATAACCAGCCATTGATTGCGCCTGTTGAACTGTTAATAAGCGGCCTGATGATTGGAAGAGAAGAGGTTCCGGGACGGGAAGATGAAAATAATTCTGGTTGTAAACCAATCCATTCATAATCAGATGCATTGAGCAGTGCATCAAAATATGGAAGATTTCTGCATATTTCCACATCTTTATTGATACCATAGGACTTTCCCTGGATAATAAATTCACCCGTTTTAGAAACTAATATTATCTTATTGATATAGTTTTCTATAGAGGAGTTAAATATTTTAGCATTCAGCTGTTCATAAGCTGTCATGGAAATTGGATAAGATGTATAAGCTTGGTTTTTCATACCACTGGCGAAACGGGAAATCTCGATATTAGTTGAACAAAAAAGTATCACTTGATATAAATTATCTAATTCTCTTTCTATATTAGAAGCTATGAGATCCAGATTGTAGTTAACAGTTTGAATTTGTTCCCTTTCAAAAGATTTATGCATGAAACGGTATATTTGGTAGGAAAGCAGTAGTGATAAAAAGATAGAAGTAATTGTACAGAGTAATATCATTTTCATTTTCAGTGTATGAAGCAGTTTCATAATCAAGTCTCCAATAATTTAAATATTACAACACATTAGTCATTGCTTTGTTGATATTATACTATGATTTAAAAGAAAAGAAAAACTAGTCTGACAAATTTACTAAAATATGAAAATATTCCATCCTGTAAGTAAAAAATATAAAAAATCTACTGATTACAGGTAGGAAATTCCATTGTTTTCCACGCATGAAAAAAAGATAATAGGGTTACAACAACAAACGGCCAAAGTTGCATGCAACAAACTTAATGAAAAGGAGAAGTTCTTATGAAGAAAGGGTATTTAGGAAAAACAATGAGGTTGCTGGTAAGCCTGATAGTAGCAGGTTCTATGCTTGCAGCATGTGGCAAACAGCCCGCCGTAACAGAAAGTACGGAAGCTGCCGGGGAAAAAACGGAAACTGTGCAGACAGACGGCTCAACAGCTTCGGAAACAGAGGTCGAAGACTGGGAAAGTGAACCTATCGTTCTGAAGGCGACTATAGTTGATTATGCAACTTGTGGTTATTTTGAGGAAGCGATGAATAAATTTACCGAAATGCATCCCAATGTAACATTTGAACCCATTGATATTCTTAATTCGGATTATATTGAGAAAGTGACAACAATGATGGCCGGGGGAGAAGATATTGATTTAATCTACTCTAAGAACAACCAGCAATATATGACACTTGTTTCAAATGGGCAGGTAGAGGATCTTATGCCCTATATAGAGAGGGATGGCGTAGATTTATCTATTTATAGTGGGGCGGCTGAAAAATTAAGCATAAATAATCAGATATTCGGCTTGCCGTTTAGAAATGATTTATGGCTTCTGTTTTATAATAAAGATTTATTTGATAAAGCTGGCGTTGCATACCCAACGGATGATATGACCTGGGATGACTGGGCACAGATGTGTAAAGAGATGACCAGCGGAAGCGGGACTGAGAAGGTTTATGGCGGCTATTTACAAAATTGGCCGGCAAGCGTTCAGAACATGACAATACAGGATGGAAAGCACACAACGATAGAAACAGATTATGAATTTATGAGAGATGCTTACCAAAGAGTGTTGGATCTGCAGGATAACGGCTATATTATGGATTACTCTACAATTTCCACAGGAAGCCTCCACTATACCGGAACATTCTTTAATCAGCAGGTAGCTACCGTATATCAGGGCAGTTGGTTTATTACTTATTTGCTGGAAGAAACAAATGCGGGAACACTTCCTTTTAAATGGGGTATGGTAAAAGCTCCTCATACCGCTGGCGGCCAGTCGGGAGATGCAGTAGGAGCAGCATTCCCTATGTGTGTAAATTCAAAATCCAAGAATAAAGAGGCGGCATGGCAGTTTATTAAATACCTTTGCAGTGAAGAAGGCGCAGAGATTATGGCAGCTAATGGTGCACTTCCTGCCGTACGTACAGATAAGGTTATGGAAATATATCTGAACCAGGAAGGCTTTCCTGAAGGATGTGAAAGTGCATTTGATGTAACGCAGTTATCTTTTGAGGTCCCTGTACATGAAAAATCAGGAACAATTGGAACCATACTGAATGAAGAAAACAGTTTGATTATGACAAAAAGTCTCTCACTGGATGATGGACTGAAAGAATTGACAGAGAGAGTAAACGAAGCATTGAATGAAGAATAGATAAGTGGAAGGGATGCTCCAGGACACAAAGACCGGTTTTATAAGGACGTTTTGGAACATCCCTTCAATAAAAAAGGAAGGGACAGTATATGAAGAAAATTTCTTCAAAAACATTTAAAAATAACATGATAGCCTATTCCTTTATAGCCCCTAATTTTATTGGGTATCTCATATTTACGTTAATTCCGGTAGTGTTTACTTTGGTATTATCTTTATGTGAGTGGAATGCCGGGGATAAATTTTGGTTTGTAGGATTGAAAAACTATCAAAGAATGATCAAAAACAGTACATTTAGAATCTCATTGTTTAATACGTTGTATTATGCTGTTTGTACTGTGCCGGTAACTATGATATGTTCACTTGGACTTGCCAGGCTGCTTAATACGGCAATAAAAGGGAAAACAGTTTTCCGGTCAGCGATATTTTTTCCACATGTTGCAGCAGTAGTCGCCATAGCGGCTGTATGGAACATGATGTTTAATCCGGATATGGGACCTGTAAATATGCTTTTGCAATCAATTGGGATTGAAAATCCTCCCCGGTGGGCTGCATCTACCAACTGGTCTATGCCTGTGGTAATTCTGGCATCTATATGGCGAAATGTGGGCTACTATATGATTATATATCTTGCTGGCCTGCAGGGAATTCCCGGAGAATTATATGAAGCGGCAAAAATGGATGGTGCGTCAGGATGGCAGAGTTTTCGAAGAATAACGGTACCAATGCTGACCCCGATTACCTTTTTTGTCAGTATTATGTTGACAATTTCCTGTTTTAAGGTATTTGATTTAATTTATACTATGACGGAAGGTGGCCCCGGCAGATCTACAAATGTTCTGGTTATGCATATTTACCAGAGTGCATTTACCGAATACAAATTTGGATATGCCAGTGCGGTGGCCATGGTACTTTTTGTAATTGTTTTAGTTATTACTCTGATACAATTCCGGGCCGAGAAAAAGTGGTCAGATTATATGTAAGAAAAAGGAGAAATGGTGATAAATATGAAAATAAAGCTAAGACCACTCCTCGCAAAAGTGTTAATATATATTCTTCTTATTGGCATCAGTCTGATTATGCTGATCCCCTTTGCGTGGATGCTTACATCATCCTTCAAAATGAATAAGGATGTATTTACATATCCTGTAGTATGGTGGCCAAAGGAATTCATAACAAGTAATTACGTTCGTATTTGGGAAGAAATCCCCCTTTTAAGATATTTCTTTAATACGTCAAAGCTTACAGTTCTTATTACGATTCTGCAGCTGCTTACCAGTACTTTTGCTGCTTATGCATTTGCAAAAATGAAATTTCCCGGAAAAGATTTTTTATTTTTAAGTTACATATGTACAATAGCCATGCCATGGCAATCCTATATGATACCGCAATTTATTATAATAAAGAAAATGGGGTTGGTAAATACTCATTTAGCACTGATTATACTGCAGAGTTTTACTGCATTTGGAGTGTTTTTAGTAAGACAGTTTTATATGGAAATACCAAATGAGATATGTGAGGCGGCGCGTATTGATGGTATGAGCGAATATGGAATATATGCAAAAATTATGCTTCCCCTATCCAAACCGGTAATAGCAACACTGACGATCTTTTCCTTCACAACCATTTGGAATGATTTTATGGGTCCCCTTATTTACATTAATTCCCAAAATCTGAAAACAATCCAATTGGGCTTGAGAAGCTTTATAACGGAGTATTCTTCAGAGTATTCTTTAATTATGGCGGGATCTGTAGTCGCTTTAATTCCGGTATTAATTGTTTTTGCATGTCTACAGAAATACTTTGTGGAAGGTATCGCATCAACCGGATTAAAGGGTTAATGGCGGTTAGGAGTATGGATGAAAAAAAAGACTGTAAATAATTTCAAATTATTTATGTATGAACCTTTCGAACTTCTTTCGGAGAAAGAGGTAATGCAAATAAAAGAGAATTATGACGATCCCGAAAAAGGATATATGATTCCGCATATGCCCATGCAGGTACATGAGGTATTGATATATCATAAGGTGATTGTGGATCCGGGTATAACCGGCAGCGGAAAGGAAAGCACTTGGATCTCGGAAAAGGATTGGGTTTATGCTGCTCAAGTTTTTTGTAATGAACCAATAGCAGATAATGAAACCTGGAAATTGCATATTGACGGGATAGATACTCTGGCCGATATTTATTGGAATGGAAAGCGAATAGCCCAGAATGAAGATGTTTTTTTACCGATAGAGGCCGATATTTCTGAAATTGTAAATAACGCCAATTTTTTAATTATTCATGTTCATTCCAGCCATAATAAACTGAAGCAGATAGAAATTCCTGACAGATACCTGGGAAAAGAAATGCCAAAACAGGCTATGCTGCGCGTTTTTTTCAGAGGTTATGACGATTATCTGGGATATCCTCCCTATTTAACGAGGGTAGGTGTATACGATGATATATGGTTAGAGCATGGAGAACAGGGTATCCATTTTGTGGATATATCAGTGCAGACTTTGAGAAAAATAGGAACGGAATCGCAGGACATAAAGGAGTCAGTATTAGGACGTGTCTGTGTGAATACAGAGTTCCTCAGCGATCTTGCGGCAGAGTGCAATCTGTTCCTTTCGTGCGGTTTATATGATGATAATAAGTGTATTGCCAGCCGTGAAATCAGCGTAAAGAGTCTGAATGCAGAGATTATTTTAGAAGTAGAAAATCCAAAACTGTGGAATGTGATACATAAGGGAGCTCCCTTTCTTTATCAATTAAAAATTACGTTAAAGTCAGGGGAAGGCATGATAGATGAAGTACGGAAAAAGATAGGTTTTCGTTGTCTGGAAAAAAAAGGAGATATGGATTTTGTTATAAATGGTCTGCCTTTAAAATTATGGGGAGCAAATATGGCGCCTCTTGATAACAAAACCGGCTGTTATCAGAAAGAACGTGCTGAAAAAATAGTAAAAATGGCTGTAGAAGGGAATATGAATTGCCTTCGGATTTGGGGAGGAGGAGACAGGCTTCCGGACAGCTTTTATGATATGTGCGATGAAGCTGGAATATTACTGTGGCAGGACTTTTTTCATGATTATTCCATGTATCCGGAGGAAGCCCGCTTCAGGGAGTTGTGCAGAAAAGAGGCAGAATATCAGGTAAGGAGACTTCGGCACCATCCCTCCGTACTCCTTTGGTGCGGAAGTAATGAAAGTATAATGTGCAGAGATTTTTCAAATCCTGGGCGGGAATGCATCGGGTACGGTATATATGAAGAAGATTATCGCCAAATTTGTAAAAAATGGGATCCTCAGCGATATTATCATCTTTCCTCACCAAGCGGCGGTTCTTATGCAAATGATCCGTTAGAAGGCGATACCCATAGCTATACAAGTACCTGGTTTGTTCCCGGAGGGGAATATCCTGTTTTTCTAACAGAAAATATGAGATCATTTCCTCCGGCCTATCATTCTATGGAAAGAATGGTGGGAAAGGAAAAGCTTTGGCCCCCATTCTATACAGGACAAATGATAAAAGGAAATATATTCCCATGGCCAGAAACATGGCGTCCTTTTACTTCAGCCGACAGTTGGAAAAAGATTTCAGAAGTTGAGCAGTTTTATGATGGTAATGATCCAGAATCTATGATTTACAGATTTCAGGGTTCTGTGGGTAGATATATGACAAAATGTGTAGGGAGATATCGCAGGGGAAGAAAGTATGAGGAAAGAAAAGATAATATAAGAAGGTGTAAAGGGCATCTTTGGTGGAAAATAAATACCAGCGCACCGCATATTTATTCAGGTCTTCTGGATTACTATATGGAACCCTCACTTCCATATTTCGCATTAAAACGGGCATATCAGCCTTTTCAACTGTTTTTTTCGATAGATGACTATATCGGATTGTGGGCTGTGAATGACACTATAAAAGAAATTAGGGGAAATGTTTTTATTAAGTTATTTAACATAAAGAAAAATTATCCCATAGCTTTTACAAAGACTTCTTTTTCTGTGATGCCGGATCAGTCGCTTTTTATTATGGATTTAAACCAGTTTCAGCAATTTCCGATGAATGAGAGTATTTTATACGCTGTGGCAGTGGATGAAGGAGGAAATATCCTGACAGAAATTATTGATTTTGCGGATATAGAAAGGCATATGGAGTTTCCAGACTGCAAACTAAGCCTGTCTTGGGAGAATGAAATGCTTGTTATTGAGACAGATTCTTTTGCGAGAAATATAGTTCTTCAGGCGGAAGAGAAAGGCGATTATTTCGGCTGGGAATTCAGCGATAATTATTTTGACTTGTTACCTGGAGAAATAAAAAAGGTAAAAATAAAAGGAAATCATAAAATGGGAAGGATTCATGCGAAGGCCTATTATTCAACACAGGAAACAGTAACTATATTAGAACCTTTTACATAAGAAAACGGAGGAGGTATGAATATGAACTACGAACCGGCTAAAAAAAATATAATGGCGCAGGAGGAATTCCCTTTGAATGATCCGCCTGAATTTCACTATAAACTACTTCCATATGGTGAAAGGCCATATTGGTCTCCTGATGGAAAACGGATCGCTTTTATTGAAAGTAATTATGGAGATGTTTGTGAAATTAATATAGAAACCAGGGAAGTAAGAAATTTAACCAAAGATCTTGGAACACACCATTCTTTCTTGCGTGTACTTTTCCTGCCTAATGGCGATTATATTTTAATTGGTCCCAAAGAATTTAAAGATCGATATATAAGCAGACGTGTGGAATCTGAGTTGTGGATTATGGACAAGGATGCGAAATATCCGCCCAAACCGCTGGGAAGAAGAATATTTGAAGGCTGCGGAGTGTCAAGGATTGCAAATCGAATCACATATTCAATGAATGGAAACCATGATCCATCTATTGGCAGCCCTGAAGATTTTGAAGTGCATGTTACAGAAATAAATTATGGAGAAAACGGCCCTGAATTAGGGGAAGATAAAGTTATATACCGCTCACACGGATATGATCCGGAACCGCAGGATTTCCGGTTGGAAGATTCGGAAGTTATAATGGCTGAATATTACAATCCGCCCGAGGTCGATAAAGCAGATTATTTCTGTACTGTAAAAGGGGTCAATATTAAGACGGGTGAGGTAAAACTGTATATTTCAGAATCGCATATTCATAATGAATGTGAAGGGATATTTCCGGATGAAGAGTATATATGTTTGGAATCCTCCTGTGATGGAGGCGCTTTATCAAATACAATTGATTTATGGAAGCTGAAGCTTGATGGTTCCATGGAAAGAACAAGAATGACAAGGATGCTGTGGAAAAAGCCATGGAGAGCAACAAATTCCAACGTGAGCCCTGATGGAAAATGGCTTGCCTTTATGCTGAACATTTGCGGTTCAGAGGCGGGGTATGGTATGGGATTGGGACTTTTGGATTTAGAAGCGTGGGGAAAAAGTAAATATGCCAAAATGACGGAAACTGTCCAGTCACGTAACGGAAGAAAGACTAATCCGAAAACAGGGGGATACATATGATTAAAAGAGAATTAGGAAATACCGGTTTGCAGGTTTCAGTGCTTGGATTTGGAAGTATGGAAATAGGCAGGTTGAGGTATGAAGAAGCGGAGAAGCTTTTAAATGAAGCATTGGACGGCGGCATTAATTTTGTAGATTCTTCACCCTGTTACGGTATTGCAGAAGAGTATGTGGGCAAAGCGATAGGACGGCGGAGAGATGAATATATTCTTGCTACCAAATGTGGCTGTAATGTAGGTTCTCATGGAAAATTCAGTCTTGGGCCGGATCATATTTGGACGGCTGATCAGCTATATAAGAATATTGACCGCAGTCTTGAACTTTTGCAGACAGAATATATTGACATATGGCAGTTACATGGAATTATGCCCGATTATCTTTCAGGAGGAGCACAGGATGAAGTGATAGCTGCAGCTGAAAGTATCAAAAAAAGCGGCAAGGTACGTCATATTGCATTCAGCTGCAGAAATGGTTCTCCTGATCAGCCAATGTATCCGGCCCTCTTTGGATATCAGGCTTGTAAAGAAATGCTTCAATGGGATAAATTCGAGGTAATTCAATTGATTTATGGAGCGTTGATTAGGACGAATGAAAATATTATAACGCAGGCAAAAGAAAAGAATATAGGAATAATCTGCAGGGGGGCAGTGAAGAAATATTTTGATTATTATGATGAACTTTTTAAAAAGTCAAAGCTGGATGAATTATGTGACAGCGGAGAAAGTGCAGCTGATTTTTTAATCCGTTTTGCAATTAGTCATCAGGCTATTGGGACAGTAATTGTTGGTACAGGAAATATAAAGCATTTGAAAGCTAATATCAGGGCGGCTCAGAAAGGGCCCCTATCAGAAGAGATATACGCGGAGGCTAAGAGAAGGCTGGATAATGCAGGAGTATGGCCAAAATAAGTTATGCCTATCAGAATCCATATAATAAAGGCGGGAATATTATGAGAATCCAAATACCTTATGGTAAGGAAACCTTGGAGGCAAACGTTGAAGATAAAAGAGTCGTTGGCGTTATAAACAGTAAACTGGACACATTTTCTGCAGGAAAGGGAGAACATGAACTTATATCGGATGCGATGCAGAATCCGATAGGGACAGCGCCTCTTTGTGAATTGGCAAAAGGCAAGAGCAAGGTAGTTATTATTGCAAGCGACCATACGCGTCCTGTTCCCAGCAAGTTAATTATACCAGATATGCTGAGAGAGATTCGTAAGACAAATCCAAGGGTGGATATCACTATTCTTATTGCGACAGGCTGTCACAGAAGTACCAGAAAAGAAGAGCTGTATGACAAATTCGGAGAAGAGCTTGTCAAAAAAGAAAAAATAATCATTCATGACTGTGATTCCACAGATATGAAATACTTGGGTAAATTGCCCTCGGGAGGAGAACTTTGGATAAACAGGCTGGCTGCAGAGGCCGATTTGCTGATAGCGGAAGGGTTTATTGAACCGCATTTCTTTGCCGGTTATTCAGGCGGCAGAAAAAGCGTTTTGCCGGGTATTTCTAGGCGGGATACGATATATGCAAATCATTGCGCGGAGTTTATCGAAGATCCTAACTCCAGATATGGTCAGATAAAAGATAATCTGATACACAGAGATATGATTTATGCGGCCCATAAAGCAAGGCTGGCCTATATACTAAATGTAGTAATTAATTCCGCACATAAAGTTATTGGCGCGTTTGCCGGAGATGTGGAGCTTGCCCATAAGGAAGGGGTCATGTTTTTGGAAAGTCTGTGTAAAGCCGGACGGATCCCGGCAGATATTGTGGTTGCATCAAATAATGGATATCCTATGGATCAAAACATATATCAGACTGTGAAAGGGATGGCAGCTGCTGAAAAAACTGTCAAAACAGGGGGCGTAATTATAATGGCTGCAGCCTGTGATGATGGCTGCGGCGGGGATGCATTTTATAAGATATTTAGTCATGCACAGTCTGCTCAGGATGTATTGGATAAAATATTAAAGGTGCCGAGGCATAGGACGCAGGCGGATCAATGGCAAGCCCAGATAATGGCCAGAATTTTATCACAGCATGCAGTGATTCTTATCAGTAAATGTCCTGAAAAAATGGTAAAGAATCTGCATATAGTACCAGCATTCGATTTTAAAGATGCATTGGCAAAGGCAGACAGGATATTGGGTTTTAACAATGGAACTATAACATTTATTCCGGAAGGGATTACAAGTATTATTCAATAAGGAAGGATAAGATATGAATATAGTATTAATGGAAGGTCTGGGAGTGGACAAAGCATTTCTGGATGAACAGGCAGCAAAACTGGAAAAAATGGGCCATACATTTACTGTTTATGAAAAAAGTACGGATGTATCTGTACAAAAAGAAAGAGGTAAGGATGCGGATGTTATTATATTGGCTAATATGCCTTTGAAAGGAGAGGTAATACAGGCATGTAAAAAACTGAAATTTATTGATGTAGCCTTTACCGGAGTTGATCATATTGGCATGGAAGAAGCAAGAAGCAGAGATATTGCAGTGAGTAATGCTTCGGGTTATGCAACACAGGCCGTTGCAGAGCTTTGCATCAGCTTTATGATACAGCTTCTTCGAAAGGTAAAGCAAACAGAAATAAGATGCCGTGAAGGAGGAACAAAGGAAGGCCTTATCGGAAATCTTCTTAGGGGCAAAACGGTAGGAATTGTAGGTGCAGGAGCCATAGGAAGCGGCGTGGCATCTTTGTGTAAAGCATTTGGGTGTCATGTGATTGTATCGAGCAGAAGAAAAGCGGTAGATACAAATATATTTGACGAACAGGTTACAATAGAGGATTTATTGAAGCGTTCTGATATTGTTTCACTACATTGCCCTTTAACAGAAGATACCAAGAATCTTATTGGGAAAAAAGAACTGACGTTAATGAAAAAAAATGCAATTTTAATAAACACTGCCAGAGGAGCAGTAGTGAATTCAGCAGATCTGTCGGAGGCGTTAAGGAATGGTACAATTGCCGGCGCGGCAAGCGATGTGTTTGAGACAGAACCTCCGTTGGATTTGGAGCATCCATTACTTCACTGCCCTAATATTATTGTAACTCCACATATTGCATTTGCCTCGGTAGAATCTATGAAATTAAGAGCAGAAATTGTATTTGACAATCTTTATTCCTGGCTGAATGGTGAGCAGAAAAATAAAGTGTAAGAAAGGACTGCTGCAGATGAAAATTGTAGTAGCAATGGATTCTTTTAAAGGCAGTATGACATCGATGGAAGCAGGGAATGCCGTTAGGGAAGGCATACTTGAAGTTTTACCAAAGGCGGAAGTCGTCGTCAGGCCTGTAGCAGATGGAGGAGAAGGAACTGTAGAAGCAATGGTCTCTGCTTGGAGAGGAGAATTGGTTCAATGTCTGATTACAGGCCCAAACGGCAGTAAAGTAACGGCTGCCTATGGGGTATGTGCTGAAAAAAAGACAGCCATAATAGAAATTGCGCAGGCAGCAGGTTTGATGCTGATGCAGGAGAAGAATCCATGGAAAGCCACAAGTTATGGAATAGGTGAGATGATTCTTCATGCTATCGGGCAGGGCTGCAGAAAGTTTTATATCGGATTAGGGGGAAGCGCAGTAAATGATTGTGGAATCGGAATGCTGGAGGCTTTGGGAATATGTTTTTATGATAAAAATGGGAACCGGCTGAAAGCCATTCTTCCTAATCTGGGTAAAATAGAAAAAATAGTTGATACCGGAAAATGCAAAGACTTAGAAGCGTGCACATTTATTACGGCTTGTGATGTAAACAATCCGTTATGTGGGATTAACGGTGCAACTTATGTATTTGGACCTCAGAAGGGGGTACGGCCGGAAGAAAAGGAATTGATTGATCAGGATATGAGACATTTTGCAAGTGTTTGTGCAGCCTTTTGTAGGAAAGATATGCAGGATGCTCCGGGAGCCGGTGCCGCAGGCGGTCTTGGGTTCGCCTTTTTCAGTTTTTTAAATGCTGGTGTACAATCTGGGATAGAGTTGATTTTAAATGCTTCAGGATTGGAGAAGGAGTTAGAGAAAGCGGATATTGTCATAACCGGAGAAGGACAACTGGATGAGCAGACAATGATGGGCAAGGTACCGGTTGGTATTGCAGCATTGGCTAAAAGGAATGGCTGTATGGTAATCGCTTTAGCCGGTAATGTAAAAGTCGGTAAAAACTGTAATAAATATGGTATTGATGCTTTTTTTTCAATTCAAAAGGGTACAATAACTCTTCAAGAGGCAATGAAAAAGAACACTGCCTATATTAATTTAAAGGACACGACAGAACAGATTTTCAGAGTGATTTCAGGAAAGAAAGTTTCAACAGTTTAAAAACAGATTCCTGTAAAAAACAAAATTCTGTTGAATTCCCTCTTTTTTGGATACCGTAGGTTAAAAATCTGTATTAACCGACAGACCCTTTATAACTGCCATTTAATAGTTACTAAAAAGTGTGTACTTTACCAAAGGAAGGCAGCCAGTTATAATGGGGAAAAAGGAGGGCGAGCGATGAAAAATGCGGAAAACACAATAGGAAATCTGATTGATAAGCAAGGGGTGGCTTTTATCAGCTCCGTGGACGGGGATGGCTTTCCGAACACCAAGGCCATGCTGCCGCCGCGTAAAAGAGAGGGTATCAGGACATTTTATTTTACTACGAATACATCATCCATGAGAGCGGCGCAGTATCGGGATAACCCAAAAGCCTGTATTTATTTCTGCGACAGGCGCTTCTTCAGGGGCGTTATGCTCAAAGGGACGATGGAGGTTTTAGAGGACAGCGAGAGTAAGGAAATGATTTGGAGAGAAGGGGATACCATGTATTACCCGAAAGGTGTCACGGATCCGGATTACTGCGTCCTGCGGTTTACGGCTGCCGAGGGAAGATATTACAGTAATTTCAAATCGGAAACCTTTGAAATCTGACAGGCGAAACAGGTACGGGCCGGAAAACATAAATGTTTTTCGGCCCGTATCTATTGTCAGCAGATAACCAGAACCGCTTATCTGCTGAGAAAGCAATTTTATTTTTTCCCCAAAAGGCGCTTTTTAAAGGCCTTAATTTTATATATGGAATTACTCGTATAGAGCACGGCGGTAATTAACATCCCCAAAGACAGTCCGCTGCAGAAGGAAGCTATGGCTTCCGTAATTCCCTGGCCGGCAAGGCCGGTTACATCCAAAGCCAGGTAGATGAGAAAGCTTACAACTCCGATCCATGAAAAAATATGGAGTTTTTTCATCATTTTCATTTTTTCATCATTACTGTAATCTGCTACCTTTAATACGGTTTCTTCCAATTCTTTATTCATTTTCCCACTTTTCCTTTCTCCATCAAGTATTTCACTCAATTCAACATTATAATAATCGGATATCCTGATTAAGATATCCAGGCTCGGCAGATTGCTACCGGTTTCCCATCTGGATACGGTTCTGTCAGAAACATACATCAATTCTGCCAGCTGTTCCTGGGTAAGGCCTTTTTCTTTTCGAAGCTCCTTCAGAAAGCTTCCGATTTTTTTCTGATCCACCGGGTATTCCTCCTTTCAACAGCAATCATAGAACAAATCGAATGAAAAAAACACGACACAAAGCGGGAAATGCCGTGTTTCCATATACCAGACACTGCATGTGCAGTCCATGAATACAAACTCTGCCCTCATCAGGACAACAGGTATCAATTTCCCTGGCCCGGATCCCAAATCTTTAAGCACATCACCCTATTTTCAATACGGCATCCAGACACAGCTTTAATGCATATTCACAGGCGTTGCCGCCCCAGTTTCGCGGATCATACGCTTCTGCATCTGCAAGGCTATCTGCGGTGTAGAGTATCATTCCCCAAATGACATCACGAAGCCTGGCACAGGCGGCAAGCGCCGAACATTCCATTTCCACCGTTGAACAGCCTTCTTCCTTTCGGTAAGCGACCTTTTCCTTAGTCTCACGGAAAAAGCCGTCAGTAGACCAGGTAATAATCTCCAGGTAATTCATTTTGTGTTCTAAAATAGTTTTCTCTATGGCTTTTCTTGCTTTCTCGTCTATATCAATAAATCTTGACGGCGGAGCATAGTGATAGGAAGTTCCTTCATCTCTCAACGCTTTATATGGAACAAGGAAAGTGCTTTCCGGAAAATCCTCCAACACTCCGCAGGAGCCTGCGGATATAATTTCTTTTACGCCATAGCCAATCAGGAAATCCATGAGCTGTGCGGCCGCCGCCGCTCCTACGGGAGCCTGGCAAAGGCAAATGTCCGTATCCATATATTTTGTTACATAAATTGGATACTGCTTGGTGGCGCTGATAAAGGTTTCTACTTGTCTTGTCTCACTGTTTTTCGCATATTCATCGATGTACTCCCCAAGAAATGCGAATACGCATTTCAATGGAAGCTTCAGGTCGAGTCTGTCATGCGTGGGGTTAATGACCGCTGTTTTTTCGGTATCAAATTCTAAAATCGGTATTTCATGTTTGATGATACCCATAGTTCTGTTTTCCTCCATAAATTCAGTATTATCCAGCCTGGCTGCAGGCACCTTGGTTGTGAAGATATGTTCTCAATTCCGGCAGTAATTGAGGTTAAATCCAATAAACCAAAATCTATTTAACTGAAATTCCAATCATTATTGTTTCGGATTCCAGGTTATTCCATACAGAATGCGGAATATTACCTTCCACAAGAAACGCTTCGTCTTTTTTCACCACAACTTCGCTGTCCGCTAATTTTATTTTTGCTTCACCCTGAGTTACAATAAAGAGGTGATTATGTTCATGCGTATGCTGTTCGGTTGGGCCGCCGCCATTTAAATCGACGTATGCTATCGAGCCATCAATAATTGTTCCCATTGCTCCAAAAAGTTTCTTCGCTTTGAAATTTATGTGGTTGGGCGGTGTAATAAAATTATCCATAATACGATTCTCCTTGATTAAGTTTAGTTTATATTTTTTTCAGATCGGGTAAATTCCTCAGGATTCTTTCATAATCTATAAATACATAGGGCAAATGCTTCACAATTCTTTCCTTATACCAGTTCAGATACCATTGCTTCAGGTGAGCGGATTCTTCCGGCCAGCCTGTTTGGGCGGCTACATACTCATCAATCATCTGATAGCGCATAAATAAATCCATTTTCCCAATCCAGTAAGCGTTGATAGTGTTGGTTTGAAGATATCCCTTCAGGTAGGAGAGCAGATAAGCTTCGGCAAAATTGGTACGTTCCTTTTCCGTCAGATTTTTAAGCGGCCCCGCCCCTTTTTGCACCATAAAAAACATTGCACTCGCCATATCGGCAGCATACCAGTTAAACTGACAGGCATCAAAATCGATTAAGGTTATTCTTTTATTTTCGACAAGAAAATTGTCGGTGTGGATATCAAAATGGACAATCCCATAATTTTCGTTTCCGATAGGAAGCTGTTCCAGTTCTTCCAGGAATCTCTTTTCTCCCTGACGCACAGCTTCGTCCGGTATCGCAATATTCCTGCGCCAGAAATGCGGGCCATTCCATTTGAATTCGGGGCAGCGTTGGTTTCCTTCGTAACACATGGTCAGTTTGTGCATATGTCCCATCAGCATACCAAGCTGAAAGAATAGCTCTTCATTAAATTCTTTAGGGTCGTTAATGTCCACAATTTTTCCCGGCGCTTTTTCCTGCAGGGACAGGATGTAGGTTTTGCCGCCGGCCCCGGCCACCTCATAGAGCCGGTTGTTTACACTCCGTACCGGTTTGGCAATGCCCTCCATTCTTAGCGCCAGATATTCTGTCCAGCGCGTCTCAAATTCCACATGAGCCTCTTTCTTATTACTGAATTCAGCAACCCTCAGGATACGGCGGCGTAATCCGGATTCGGCCTCAAAAATGCTGTCGCCTGAATATCCGGTAGTTATTTCCCACAGCGGTGTTATATGATAAAGCTGTTTGGCCTGGGACAATAGCAGATTACTTTCCAGCTCCACTTGGAATACCTCCAATGTTTAAAAGCCTGTCATATTTATTATTTTCCGGTAATACGTAATATGTTCTTCATGAAAGGGTATATAGTACCAAATTATTATTCTAAGGGACGGAGGTTTGGCTATTGTGATAAGCGGAGGTTTGGCTATTGATTATTTACAACCGTAAAGCTGACACTTCCGTTTTTGGCCTTTTTTCCTGTCACTGTAACTGTATATGTACCGCTTTCGTTAATTTCAAAATCAAATTGCTGGGAACCGATGAGTTTCTCGCTTACATAGAAAGGTTCTTCATCGCCTTTCTGAATTGTAAATGATAAGCACCCGTCCTTTGCCGCGAGCTCTGCATGAATAGTATCGCCTTCTGCTGCAGCCAAAGCTTGCGAGTCTGTGGTATTTAATATCTTAAAATCCATGACAAGCTCACTGTCATTTCCTGTTCGGCTGCCGTCAAAACCTGTCCCGCACGCTGTTAATGTTAAAATTAATATGAAAGAACACAAGATACACAAATTTTTTTTCATCATTTTCTCCTTTGATTTGAAATTTATTTTATTTTAACAGAGAACAAATGCTTTTCCACTTTTACACTATATTTCAAAGAATAGGCAGGGATTCCTTTGGCGATAGCTTCATAAATACTTCGGATTTCATTTGCTATGCTTTCCTGAGATGCATACCATCCCAGAAAGGTAGTGTTTTCCCCGCAAAACGACGATCCTCCATTACTCTGCATCCCTATAAGTGCATATTTCGGGGATTTTTTCCCGCCCTTAAATTGGGGGGAGGACATAACCTTACAGCAGGTCATGACAATATTTTCATTTGGGGATTCAATTACAATTGATCCTGTTACATTGCCGGTTTCCGGGTTTTCGCCATTGGCAATTTCCGTTTCCATAAGACTATCCAGAGAAATATCCAGTTCTTTAGATAAAAGCAAAAGCTTTTCCACCTCAGGATACCCGATGCCTTGTTCCCATTTTGATACGGCCTGCCTGCTGACATCCAGCAATTCGGCAAGCTTCTCCTGGGAGATATTTTTTTCTTCCCTGATTTGTCTCAGGTTTTCCGCAAAGCTCATATCATTACCTCCATTCATAAATTATGAATAGATTATAGGTGTCATTCAAAGGAATTAGTACCAACTTCCCTTTGCGTTTCCGCTACTTGAAGTTGCAAACCTACAAATTTTTCATTTGTCTATGATTATACAGGATAACTTTTGCGATAGCTACAGAAATGGAGGATCTTCCAATAATTGAGCATTAGAGTAAAATCCAGTACGATAAAGGGGCCGGAAAACGGTTTTGTTTTCCGGCCCGCAGCTTTGATCTTGCATGCAATTAGAATTACGTATTTATCTGTTCTTTCTCTTAATTGACAGAAGCACTGCGATAATTACCACCACCAGTATCAGAAGAACACAGGAGGCTATGAGAACGATGGTAATTGTCTTGCTTTCCGTTTTCTTTGTCAGCTCCTTGACAGGAAGCTCTTCCTCCGGAGTGGTTTCCGGTGCGGGAGTGGGTTCTTCCATTGTTTCCGAAGGGGTTTCGGTTTCCTGTGTTTCCGTTTCGCTTTCCGTCTCTGTTTCCGTTGTTGTCTCAGAACCTTTATCCTTCGGCGTTGGCGTATAGGAGGAGGTCTTATTGGAGGAAGGCGCGGAAATTTCCCACGATTTTCCTGAATTGCTGTTGGAGGCGGAGCCAGAACCCGAAGGAGCGGGAGCGGGCGTTGTAAGCGCCGCATTTACCTTGGCGTACAGCTCACTCAGAAGGGAGAGCGGATAATATACACGTCCCTTTTCATAAACCAGCGCCGTTTGGGCCGGTATAATGACAGGCTTTCCTCCGTCCCATCTCACAATCAGGGCCACATAAGGATTTTCCCGAAGGGCGGCCATAACTGCTTCAGGCATTTTATCATAGGTAACCGCATTGACATTTACGGTATCCCCGGCCTTTGCTTTTTTAATCAGCTTGACCACATTGTCCCAGAAATCCTTCTCATAGTCAGGTACGTATGTGTTGGAAGAAGAGTTATTGTCATTATTGTTGGAGCTGTTATTATCCTTATTGTCGGAGTGGTGGGAATCCTCCGCTTTTTTTACGTCCTGGTAAATAACTGAGAACACCGAAAACTTATCACATTTAATGGTAATGGTCTTTCCGGAAGAATCACTGTTGGTAAAAAGTGAAGCGGAAGTACGCGATCGGCTGTTCTCATGTAATCCGGCAACATAAAAGGTTCTCTGGTATCCGTTTGCAACTGCCTTTATATCCTTTGGAACAGGGAAGCTCAAAATGAGCTGTTTGGGTGTTTCGTATAAAGCAGTGGTTGTGGTGATGCTATTTTTGGTAATGATCTTATACAGCTTTATATCGTAGCTTCCGGAAGTGATAACGGCATCCTTTAACAGGGACTGGATTTCCTTTTTCTGTTCCGGATTAACAGTAGATTTTTTTACATTGATTGTTATTGTGTAGTTAGTAATGGCGCCGTTTCTCAGTTCCCTGGCTTCCTGCGCTGTCATATCGTACAGAAGTGCGGCATAGTCGGACATGGTTACGATCCCGGTCTCATCCACATCTATTTTAATAGAAGGGAGAGCCAGCAGGGAACGGTGGAACTTCAGCAGCGTTTCTTCGGGGATATTGGGCGTACGGTTTTGGCAAAGCTCCTCATATTGGATTTTAGCATCCAGATAAGCATTTGCCTGTTCTGTATTGACACTGCTTCCTTCACTTAACACAGGAAGGCTGTCAAACACCTTTTTCATATCCTCAGATTCCATAATAACGAAGGATACCGCAAGCCTGTGGGTCTTGGAATCCCCGGCAGGTACATTTTTCAACTGATAGGTATTTTCCTTGAGTTCCCCTTTGATATCAACACCGTCAAAGGTAACGGAATCAAGCTTATAACCCGGCTCAGGCGTAAAGGTGAAATCAACAGTCTCCCCTTTACTTAACGAGAAGGAGCCGGATGGAGATACCTTACCTTTACCGGATACTGTAACCTCAATTGCGTAAAGGGCATCCGAAACACCCTCCAGGGTTATTGTGCCCTGTGTCTCTGTATAATTATTGTTGTCCTTCGGCGTGAACGTCCAGGAATAATCATGTTTTCCTTCCTGAATCGTCTGGCCGTCATCCCAGCGGATACTGCCTTCCGTGCTTCCTTCCTTCAGGGAAAGCGTAGGGAGGCTGCCGCTGACAGAGATGCTGTCGGAGGAAATAACAGGGGTAACATCAGGCTCTGCCTTACGGATTTTCACCTTAAAGTCATGATGATCCTCATAAATGATCTTATTCTCGCCTTTGATTGCCGCCTGCACCGTAACCCGGCAGGTAAAGCTGCCCGCATCCCGGAACTCCATATTGAATAAGTCATAATCTGATTTTCTTGTTTCTTTTCCGCTCTCGTCAACCCAGGTCCAGATAAAATAGAAAATCACATCCCCGTTCTGTGCGCCCTGATAGGAAGAGTAATGGGGATGGCTGGCTGAGACATTGAGAGAAGCCGGTTTGCCGTCATAGGTCTTATCAATATCGCCGCCAAAGCCTACCTGAGGCAGATCCAGCGGCTGAATCAGCGTGAGCACCTCGCCGGTCACAAGGGAATCAGGGGTAACCCCGGTGCTGCTTCCCTTATCAAATACCCACCTCCAATTATTGGAAGACGTACCCGCGGAAGGTTCCGGAAGCTTATAATCCGCCTTAATTGTCCAGGATTTATTATCCTTCTGCACATACTTCAAAGGCATCCGGTACAATGCCGCCCTGGCCTTAGCCGCCTCATTTCCCGCCTCATCCACAAAACGCAGAGTGACAGGGTAAGTCAGCTTTTCTGCGCGATCCACCGGCGGTTTGAGGGTAAGCGCGTCATAGGAAGACTTGTCCGGGCAGACAACCGCAGCAAGCGCTCCCCCGCCGAATGCCGAATCCCCATATACAGTGTTCTTACCCGAAAGATAAACGAAACGGTATCCCGCGGAATAAAAAGCATTTTCCCCTACCGATGTTATTCCTGCAGGAAGCCTGAGGCTGCCCGTCAGCCCCGTACAGTTAAAAAATGCGCCTTTCCCGATGGCAGTAAGACCGGTGGCAGCAGATAAATCCAGCCCAACAAAACTAATGCTGGCATAATTACTCTGATTAAAGGCATTATCCCCAATGCCCTTCACCGGAACGCCTCCAACCACAGCAGGAATAACCAGCTTCATCTGATTCGTTCCCTGTGCCAGCAGGCCCTGTATGTATTCGGGGTTCACCCCTGTAATAATTCCGTCCTTCCCGCAAAGGTAAGGCTCAGCGGGCGCAGGGGGTACAGGTGTCCCATTCCCGTCAGGTTCACCGGGCGTCTCCGGCGGCGCCTCCACAACAGGAGGCTCTGGGTTGGAATTCCCGCTCACGCTCCCAGCCTCATCCGCCAGGACGGTCATTCCCCCCAGAAAAAGCGTCAGCACCAGGCTGACTCCAAGCAATATAGAAACACGTCTCAAACCATTCATTAAGATGCCTCCCCTCTTCTAATTGCGGACTTGTTACGCAATTACCTATTAAAAATAAACAATCTGCTTCCTTATACCCCCATTATGAACCATCCCACATAGGAAAACAATGAAGTAAATCTTAAGATTGACAAAAGAATTCTGAATTTTGAAAACTTAATAAAAACGTAAAACAATTAAGTTAATTACGTAAAATATAGTCATGAAACTGTAACAAGAAAGAGCTGATATAAGCTTCGGGAGGAAAAAGCCAACGGGTACATTATAACTTGGGTGGACGGAAATGCTTTACGGAAATTCTGTATGGCTGTATAATCTGGGAAAGAACCTGCTGTATATGGCTGGATTTTTCAGATGTCCAGGTTTACACGGGGAAAAAGAACCGCAGCTGTTTCCCATTGAGTAACGGATACTGTATGGGATGACAGGAGATGTGGATATGGTTCTTATTCAGCAGTATCCGGCAAATTAAGATCGGAGAAAGGTGCTCGAATGGGAAGAAAACGGGCTGAAAAAACAGGAATTATGGAAAAAAGCAAAGGAATGATACGGCTGCAGCCGTTGTATGCGCTGGAAATGGTGGTTTTTCTGCTTCTTGCCACAGTAGTGGGAATGCTGTTCCGGAAAATCGGCTTTACGGAAACGAACGTGGTGCTTCTGTATATCCTGGCTGTTTTCGTTACCTCCAGCCTGACCAGGGGTTATTTCTGGGGAATCCTGGCTTCGGTGGCAGCGACGCTTACCTTTAACTATTTTTTTACAAAGCCCTATCATTCCCTGCAGTTCTACGATGCGGGCTATATGGTTACCTTTGCGGTCATGACTGTAGTGGCCTTTGTGACCAGCGCCCTTACCTCCAGGGAAAAGGAAAATGCCAAGAAGGCGTTGGAAAAGGAACGTGAAACCCAGGCGCTGTACCGGCTAACCAGCCATCTTACTGAGGCAAAGGAGCTTTCGGACGCGGCGGAGACCGCCGTTTCCATTATCAGTGATCTTCTGGGCTGTCAGGCCGCCTGCCTTTGCTATGATGAAAAAGGAAATCCGGAACAGACTTTTCTGCAGCAGACAGAGGAAGGAAGGCTGGTAAGAAGAAGGCTTGACGGTGAAGAGGAACTGAAAAAACGGCTGGCACAGCTGCATGCGCCCTTTGATATGGGGACGGAATTTTATGACTGGCCCGTTTATGGCGGGCAGAGAATTTTAGGGGTGGTGCGCATCCCGGTGGAGGCTGCGGCCGGATTCGGGGAAACGCAGAAGGCGTTTCTGCATTCCATGCTGGAATGCGTAGCGTTGGCCATGGATCGGATACTGGCGGTGCAGGAGCAGGCAGCCTCCCGGCAGCAGGTACAGCAGGAACGGTACCGGGGGAATCTTCTGCGCGCCATTTCCCATGACCTGCGTACACCGCTTTCGGGGATTATGGGCACATCGGAAATGATTATGGATATGTCCCGCAGGGAGGATCCCCGCTATGAACTGGCCCAGGGAATCCACAAGGACGCTATCTGGCTCCATACCCTGGTAGAAAATATTCTCAGCCTCACAAGGCTCCAGGAGGGCCGGATGGTGATCCGCAAGCAGGAAGAAGCCGCGGAGGAAATCATAGGCGGTGCTGTGGCCAGGATGGCGGGCAGGGCGCCTGACCGTGAAATCCAGGTGGAAGCCCCGGAAGAGGTGCTCATGGTGCCAATGGATGCAAAGCTGATCATGCAGGTGCTGATTAACCTGATGGATAATGCGGTAAAGCATACCGATGGGGCGGAGGAAATCAAAGTGACTGTAAAAAAGGATCTGCAGGGGGAAAATGCCGTATTTACTGTGGCCGACAGGGGAGAAGGCATTGCTCCGGAGGATCTGCCGAATATTTTCCAGACTTTTTATACCTCGCAGATCAAGCCGGTGGATGCCCAGAAGGGAATCGGGCTGGGGTTGACCATCTGCGAATCCATTATCCGTCAGCACGGCGGAAGGATGGAAGCGCATAACAGGACAGACGGGAGGGGAGCGGAGTTTGTTTTCACCCTGCCCCTGAAAGAGACGGTTACAGAGAAAGATGCCCCGGACAGCGGGGAGGAGGACGACGATGGAGCAGTATCATGAAACGATTCTTGTGGTTGAAGATGATGTGCAGATCAGGAATTTTATCTGCTATGCGCTGAAGGCGGAAGGGTTCCGTTGCGTTACCGCGGGAAATGCAGCTACGGCCATGAAGCAGCTGCTGGCGGAACCGGTGGATATGATGCTTCTGGATCTGGGGCTCCCGGATATGGATGGTGGGGAAGTGCTGAAAAAGGTGAGGGAATGGTCGGAAATGCCCATTATCATCGTATCCGCCAGGGATCAGGACAGAGAAAAGGCAGCCATGCTGGATTTGGGAGCGGATGATTATCTGACCAAGCCTTTTTCGGCAACGGAACTGATGGCCCGTATCCGTGTGGCGCTGCGCCACCTGTACCGTCAGGGGCTTCCCCGGCCGCAGTCCGTTTACCGGGTAGGAGGTCTGGAACTGGATGTGGAGAAGCACGCAGCCTCTCTGGACGGCGAACCGCTGCACCTGACCCCCATGGAATTCAGCCTGATGACCCTGCTGATGAAAAATGCGGGCAAGGTGCTCACCAGCGGCTATCTCCTCAAAGAAGTCTGGGGAGTATCCTACGATTCCGACACCCAGGCCCTTCGTGCGCTTATGGCCGCCCTCAGGCGCAAGATTGAAAAAAATCCCGCAAAACCGAGGTATCTTCTGACAGAAATCGGGATAGGGTACAGAATGGCGGATGAATAAAGGCGGCATGAAAAGTAAGAGTGATTGTGGAGCGGGTGTCGGATATAAAAGGATGCAAATAGGGGGATGAAGAGATTTTTATGAATGATTTAGTATTGATAAGACCATCAAAGAAAATGGAAAAAGATATCTGGGAATACCGGCAGGAGTATTTGCTTTGCGGGGAAAAACATATAAACGGTTGTTGCGGTATTGGTTATTATGATGATTTTGATACATGGCTTGAATTTGTTCTTGCCATTGAGAAGGACAAATTGTCAAGAGAGGGTGTACATGTGAGTACCTTTTTTTCGGTGAGGAAGTCTGATAATAAAATCATTGGTTCCATTCAGCTACGCCATTTTTTGACTGAAGATTTGAAGAGACACGGCGGACATATTGGATATGGTATAAGGCCTGCTGAAAGAAAAAAGGGATACGGAAGGCAGCAGCTGCTTCTCATTTTGGATTTGGCAGGAAGAATGGGAATGTCCAAAGTAATGATTTCCTGTGATAAAGACAATATTGCATCTGGTCGCACTGCCATGAGCTGCGGCGGTGTGTTGAAGTGTGAAAACCTTTATAAAGGGAAGCAACAACAAATTTTCTGGATTACTTTATAAAGTGAAAATTTGCATTTTAAAACAAATATTTGCTCTCATCTTTCTGCTTTTTTCTTGAATTACTTCTATGTTTACTCACAACATTCTCACACCTTTCCCCAAAACTCTCACACCTCTCTCACAGGATTCTGCTTACAATAAAATCATCAAAAGGAGATAGAAGGCTGAAGAAAAAGGCAGCCTCTCTGATGTAAACGCCTGCTGAAGCGGGCAGATGGGAGCAGAAATGAGAACAGCAGTGGATACAGGAACCGTACAGGAATACATGGCCTGTCTGAGTGAAAAAGTGCGCCGCCTGATCAATGCTTACGATATGGAAGAAACCCGTGAAATGATATGCGAAGCGATGAAGGAATATCCGGATGCGGCGCAGCCCCACAACCTGCTTGGGATCCTGATGGAGACGCAGGGAAACCACGTATCCGCAATGAAACACTTCCGGGCGGCCTGGGTGCTGGATCCCACCTTCCTTCCGGCAAGAGAAAACATGGAGAATTTCGGCAGCTTTTCCAAACCGGGAGCCCCTGCATACACCATGGAAGACTGTGGGAAACAGGGAAAAAAAGAACGCTTTAAAATTGAATATGATGAAAACGGCGCAGGCCATGTGGTAAAGAGAAGCAGTGAGAAGCCAGGTTTTTTTCATTGATTAAAGGTCCGTTGAAACGGACAGACAGGAGAGGTTATGAAAGGATTGGAATTATTGGTATCTCATAAGGATGAGAAAAAATATGTGCTGATCATCGGCTGCGGAAGGCTGGGAGCCAGCCTGGCAAACGAAATATACAGCCAGGGAAATGACGTGTGCATCCTCGACCGGGACAGGGAGGCTTTCAGAAAACTGGATTCCTCTTATGGAGGGCTTACGGAAACTGCGGACGCCACGGATTTGGAGGCGCTAACCGGTGTCCGCGCCCAAAAGGCGGACTGTATTATTCTGGTAACGGACAATGATAACGTAAATATTATGACGGCTCAGATCGCATCGGTCCTGTTTCATACGGAAAAAATCGTATGCCGCCTTTACGATCCGGAAAAGGAATGTATCTATAAAGACGCAGGCATGGGGAAAAACATGGAAACCATCTGCCCGGCAGTCCTGTCCGCCAGGGAAATAGAAAGGCTGATAGGGAAAGGAGAGGTATCATGAAAAATATAATTTCCGAGAAAAAACTGATATTGCTGGCAGGCGGTTTTCATAAGGTAAAATCTCTGGCCTTATCTCTGATACGCAAGGGTTACCGGGTCATCGTTATCAATAAAAATTACGCCGACTGCCACAGCCTTGCCCAAATCCAGGCGCTGGAGGTCATTTACGGAGACGCCTCCAAGCCCTTTGTCCTGGAGGAAGCCGGAGCGGACAGGGTTGATATTGCCATCGCCCTGACCCAGAATGACGAGGATAACCTGGTTATCTGCGAGCTGTGCAAAAAGAAATTTTTGGTCGAAAAAACAGTGGCACTGGTAAGCGATCCGAAGAAAACGGAGTTTTTCTACAAAATGGGAATTGATTCGGTGGTCTGTGCTATTAATGTTGTGGCGGGCATCATAGAACAGCAGGCTTTTATGGACGAAATGGCAACAAGGATTCCTCTTGGCAGCGGGAAGGTGGGAATTACCGAGGTCTATATCAGCCAGGCGGCGCCCGCTGCCAAGAAAAAAATATGGGAGCTGGATTTGCCCAGGGATACCATAATCGGTTGCATCCTGCGGGGGGAGGAAAGCATGATTCCCCGCGGGGACAGCAGGATATTTCCCGGGGATACCCTGGTGATGATTTCGCTTACGGATCAGGAAAAGGAAGCGATCCACAGGCTCACAGGAAAATAAAAAATGCGGGGAGATACCCCAAAGTAAGAAAAAGCTGTAGAAAAAAAGAAAAAAGACTGTTGAAAACAGGAAAAAGAGGTAGTCATGAGAAAATTTATCCGTGAGGAAAGCAGCATCGGAAAACTGATACTGCTGATAGGAATGCTGCTGGCAGTGCCGCTCCTGGCGCTGCCGTTTTATCCGGAGGAATCCGGCGACGCTCCGGCTTTTCTGATCCCGGCGGCGTTTTCCATTTTGCTGGGGCTGGTGATCGGCTTCCTTACCCGTCATAAAAAGGAGGCGTACAATTACCGAGGGCATCTGTACGCTTCCAGCATGACGGTGCTTGCCGCCTGGGGCTACGGAATTCTGGCAGGGGCGGCCCCTTTCCTGCTGGCAGGGCGTTTGGGCGTGGTGCAGGCGCTGTTTGAAGCAGTGAGCGGCTGGACGACCACTGGGCTGTCAGTGGTGGATGTGAGGGAAGCCGGCCGCCTTTTTTTATTCCACAGAAGCTTTATGCAGTTCTGCGGCGGGCTGGGGTTTGTCATGATGATGATAATTTTTGTGCAGGAAAGAGAGTCTGTGAACCTTTATAACGCGGAAGGGCACCCTGACCGCCTGATGCCTAACCTGGGAAAGACAGCCAGGGCGATTTCCCTGATGTACTGTGGGTTCCTGGCGGTGGGCACACTGGCTTATGTGGTGGCTGGAATGTCTGTTTTTGACAGCATCAACCATGCGATGTGCGCCCTGTCCACCGGCGGTTTTTCCACGCAGACAGACAGCATCGGGGCCTATGGGAGCATTGCCGTGGATACGATAACCTGTATCCTCATGCTGATAGGAACCACCAATTTTGCCGTACTGCTGCTTCTGGTGCAGGGCAGGCTGAAGAAAGTTCTGCAGGTGAGTGAAATGCGGTTTATGTTTGGGGTGCTGGCGGTAGCCGTTCCCCTGGCGGCCTGGAGCCTGGGAAGTCATCTGCTGGTGGGAAAATCCGGAGAAAGCTTCAGGCAGGCCGGCTTTAATGTGATATCCGCCCTGTCCACCACGGGGTTTTCCACTATGGGGTATCAGGACTGGCCGCAGTCAGCCATAGGCATTATGATACTGCTGATGCTGATCGGCGGCGGGATTGGTTCCACAGCCGGAGGGCTGAAACTGACCCGGGTTTACATCATGATGCGTATGGCTGCTGAAAACTTGAAGGAGCGGGTCTCTTCCGGCAGGAGGATCAGTATTCCTTATTACCGGAATGCTCAGGGAAGGCAGTTAATTGATGAAAAGCTGTATAAACAGACGGGCAGCTTTGCGGTCACCTATCTGCTGCTTTTCATCACCGGGTCGCTGCTGCTCACAGAGACGGCGGACTGCGATCTTGCGGAGGCCATGTTTGAATTTTCTTCCTCGCTGGGCACGGTGGGTCTTTCCATAGGCATTACGGGACCGGCGACGAACAACGCCACACTGCTTGTGGAGATGGCGGGAATGCTTCTGGGACGGCTGGAGATATTTATTGTGCCAATCGGCTGTTATTGTCTGTTTGATCGGATCCGGACAGCAGGAAGAAGCTTCCGTATCCGGCAGGCACGGCCGGATATGGAAAACGCCGTGCATTTCAGGTGAAATGCCCCGGCGTTACCCCCACTACCTTTTTAAATTTTTTAATGAAATAAAAATAGTCGTTAAAGCCCACCGCCTCGCTGATTTCCGCCAGGCTCAGGTCCGTGGTGGTAAGCAGCTCCTTGGCCTTGCCGATTCTCAGCTCTGTCAGATACTGGGAATAGGTGAGGCCAGTTTCATTTTTAATCAGAAAGCTTACATAGGAGGAATTCAGGTGAAAAAGCCCGGAAAGCTTTTTCAGGGAAACGTCCTTTTCATAATTTTCATTCAGGTATTTGATAATTTTCATGAAGGAAGTGGCATTGGATCCGTTCTGGGAGGGCTGCGGTTCGGGTTCCGGCAGGTACAGACAGGATTCCATTTCTTCAAGAACGTCTGCGAAAGAACCGTAATTTTCTGCGAGCTGTTCATAGCCGTTCAGAAAGTATTCATCGTCGCCCGGAGAGGAGCCCAGGTAAGGGCTGGCAAGCATCCGGTTATAAAAACGGTAGGCGCTTGCGATGTCTATAAGAAGCGCGCAGTTCTGCCTGCGGAGCTGCTGAAGAAAAGCAAGCAGGGAATCAGCGCAGGTAAGCGCTTCCTGGAAGCGGGCAAAAAATTCGTCCGTGAGGGCAGTGGAAACAGGAAATTCCGTCAGACAGGAACTGCCGGTGATGAAAAACTGACAGGCCATAATTTCCGTTTCGGATACCTTTTCCTTCAGCTGGCTAATGGGTATGGGAGAGGGCGGAAGGCCGATGCCGCCTTTTTCCCTGCTTTCCCCGATAAGACGGCAGGCCGCATCCCTGGGGAAGGGTTTTTCACGCAAATACAGGTATTTACGCTTTCCCAGACGGACGGTGAGCCCGGCTTCCAGCGCCTCCCCGCAGTCTGGCATACGGACGGAAACAGCCAGGTAAAGTTCGGGCGCGGTGAAGCCGAATTTCCAGAGAATCCTGCGCAGAGGTCCTTCCTCACCTTCCTCCATATAATCCAAAAGGGTATCTGCCTGTAAGGAGACCTCCCGGCGGATATTCTGTACGGCCTGCCGGAGAAGCTTCTGCAGATACTGGATATCCACAGGCTTGAGGCAGTAGCCCAGCACACCCAGCTGGATGGCGCGCTGGGCATAGGAAAAGTCCGCATACCCGCTGATCAGGATGATTTGGATATTAGGATTGGCTTCGTGAAGCTTCTCACATAATTCCAGTCCGTTCAGCCCCGGCATTCGGATATCCGTGATTATGATGTCTGCTTTTTTCTCTTCCGCAAGGCGAAGCGCTTCCATCCCGTCCGAAGCGAAGGAAGCGACGGAAAGCCCCAGCTTGGTCCAGGGAATGGAAGCTGCCAGCATTTTTACAATTCTGTTTTCATCGTCGGCAATAATAACACGAAACATAAATCGGCTCCTTTTCTATAACAGATCCCCCTGCCGCAGTGAAATGCGCAGCAGCTCCGTCAGGATGCATCGCCTTCCCTGTCCGCAGGCAGCGTCAGCAGGATGCGTGTCCCTTCTTCCGGTGCGGATTCCAGTGTGAGTCCGTACCCTTCTCCGTAATTAAGCAAAATCCGGTGCGCTACATTGAGGATTCCCACATGCTGCTGGGAGTAGGTATTGATGAAACTGATATCAGCCAGGTGCTCCTGCAGCTGCGCAAACTGTTCCGGGGGAATGCCGATGCCGTCGTCCTGGATGGTAATCAGCAGCCGGCCCTCCTGTACCCGGGCGCCTATGAACAGCGTTCCCTTGCGCAGCGCGGGTTCTATACCATGAAAAACTGCATTTTCCACCAGAGGCTGAAGCAGAAATTTCATGATGGAGACGGACAGGGTTTCCGGGCGTACGCTGCAGATAACCTCCAGCTTTCCGGGAAAACGGGCTTTCTGGATATCCAGATAGGCCTGTGTGATTTCCAGCTCCTGGGAGAAAGGGACATTGGCGTCTCCCTTAACGTTATAGCGGAACAGTCTGGCCAGGGCATCCGACATACCGGCGATTTCGGGCACCTGTTCCTCCATGGCGATATCCCGGATGGACTCCAGGGTATTATAAAGAAAATGAGGATTGATCTGGCTGCGCAGGAATTCCAGTTCCGCCTGTTTCTTTTCCAGCTCGGTTTCATAAAGTGACACCGTAGTGTGGTACAGCTGGCGGGTCAGCTTCTGCTGCTCATCAAGAAGCTCGTGGAAGGAGGCGTTGAGGGTGCGGATTTCCGAACAGCCGCCCAGGTGCAGGGGCATCCTTTTTTTGTTCAGCGGTTTCTGCCTGATTTCTTCAATATAGCAGGAAAGCTGATCCAGCGGAGATACCATGTTGTGAAGCAGGATATACATGAAAAAGGCCAGGAGCATAAGCGAGGCTGTGATGATCAGGGTGATTATTATAGTGGTATGCAGGACATCCCGGCGAAGCTGCCTCTTGTCGATAGCGCTTATAATACGGTAGCCTACATTGGAAACCGGCGTGACATAAATCAGGTAATCAGGGGTGTCATAATTTACAGGTTCCTCTGCGGCAAAGGCGTTTTTCTCTCTGCAGCTGTCCAGAAGGCAGGCGGCAATATCCTCGGGACAATTAAAGGAGAAGGTATTTTCAAGGCTGTCCGCCAGAAGAAAATAGGTGGTGCTTTCATCCTCTGTGGGGAGGATAATCGGCGCTTTTTTCAAATCAATGGAAAGAATCAGGCTTCCCTGGTATTTTCCATAATAGGCCATTTCATGCATACCATAAACATTGCAGCCAAAGACCATCCTTTTTTCCCGGGAAATATTCGTATTTGTCAGGGAAGAGGACAAAAAGCCGAAGCTGTATAGTCCATGGGTCCCTTCCATCTGCCCGGAAAGCCGCCGCAGCGTATCCGCGTCATACAGATTGGACCAGGACATATCCGGAGAAATCAGGGCGATGTCGCTGATATCCTGGTTCATGATGGAAAAGGAAGTAAATTGAACCAGCAGTTCTTTCACATATTTCTGGGATTTTGAAGAATAGGGGGTATGCAGAAGCCCTTCAATGTTCCGGTCGAAAAGAAGCGTATTAAAAATAGAATCAATACGCTGGAACAGGTAATGCATCTCCCCGTCGAATTTCTGGGAGGTATTTCTGGCATAGGCGGCGGCATTCTTCAGCAGAAGGCGATCCAGCGCAGTGTAGGAAACTACGGAAAGAATCAGACTGAGAGCGGCCATGCACCCCAGTATGATCTGAAACTGCTTTTTAATGGATAAGTTTGACATAACCCTCCTCCTTCCTGATAAAAAGTATAGCATACCCGGCAGGAACCCTGTATGGAAAAATGCAGGATTGTGCCTAAAGAAAATCCATTTTTACCCCCAAAGGCCCCCGCTCCTAAAATTTATCCATTTTCCGGGGCCGAATCTCCCCTGTTTTGACCATACTTATTCCCGCTTTTTTACCCTATAATAAAAGACAGAAAAGCATAAAACAAACAGCGAGGTGAAGGGATGAGACGGGAAAAAAGGGTGGCTTTGAAGCCAAAGGGCAATTTCAGAAAGCATTTTCGGAATGACTGGATGCTTTATGCTATGCTTCTTCCGGTTCTTCTGTGGTATGTGATATTTTGCTATCTGCCCATGGGGGGCATCAGCCTGGCTTTTAAAAATTACCAGTACAATACGGGATTGTGGCACAGCCCATGGATCGGGCTGACGCACTTTCAAACCATGTTTAAGGATGCGGAATTCTGGAGGGCTTTTAAAAATACGCTGATTTTCAGTTTCGGGAAATTATTGTTCCATTTTCCCATGCCGATACTTATGGCAATTGCCCTGAATGAAATCCGGCAGCCGAGAGTGAAAAAATTTTTCCAGACAGTGTTTACCTTCCCGCATTTTATTTCATGGGTGGTGCTGTCGGGAATCCTTATCAGTATGTTTGCCTCCAACGGGATTGTAAACCAGGTATTGGGAGCGCTGAAGCTTCCGGAGGTATCGCCCCTGATGTCATTGAAAGCCTTCCGGCCGTTTATATGGATCTCCAATATATGGAAGGAATGCGGCTGGGACGCCATTATCTATATGGCGGCTTTGACGGGCATTGATCCCCAGCTATATGAGGCGGCCAGTATAGACGGCGCGAACCGGTTCCAGAAAATGCGTTTTATAACCTGGCCGGGTATCCTGGGCATTGTCTGCACCATGCTTATACTCCAGATCGGCGGCATTATGGGAGGCGCTTCCTTTGATCAGATATTTAATCTGTATTCCTCCCCGGTCTATCCGGTGGCAGATATTATCGACACCTATGTATTCCGCCAGTCCTTCCAGGTGGGGACCAACTTTGGCTATACTACGGCCATTGGCCTGCTGAAATCAGTAATCGGCGTAGTTATGATTACCATTGCCAACAAAGTGGTGGTAAGCGCCGGAGAAGAAGGGCTGTTCTGACAGGAGGGAGGATTATGAAAAAAAGAAAAATATCGCTGTTCGATGTGGTTTTATATCTGGTTTTCGGGCTGATAGCCCTGATAACTATTTATCCGTTTTATAACGTGCTGATAGTGTCTTTGGCCAATACCCTGGCCAGCGCCACCTATTCCCCATACCTGTATCCGCACGTATTTGACCTGACGGGATATAAAACCATTATGAGCGACACTTATTTTTACAGGTCGCTGGGGACCACGCTGTTCGTCACCATTGTGGGAACCACCTTAAATATGGTATTCTCGGTTACAGCAGCCTATGTACTGTCCAGGAAAAGGCTGATAGGGAGAAAATTTTTTCTCAGTGCGATCCTGTTCACCATGCTGTTTTCAGGCGGATTGATTCCAACTTATCTGGTGGTAAGCGGACTTGGGCTGGACAACAGCATCTGGTCCATGATTTTTCCAAGCATGATAAGCACCTATTACCTGATTATCATGAAGAATTATTTCGTCAGCCTTCCGGCCAGCCTGGAAGAAGCGGCCAGGATAGACGGGGCTAATGAATTTGTGGTGATGACGCGTATTTTTATTCCCATTTCCAAGCCGTTTATGGCAACCTTCCTGCTGTTTTATGCAGTGGAGCGGTGGAACGAATGGTGGAATGCTTACCTGTATATCAGCGATAAAAATATCAAGCCGCTGCAGATTTATCTCCGGGATGTTCTGGTCAATTTCAACAGCCAGCTGGCCACCCAGGCGCAGTCCATGATGAGCAGCCATAATAAAGTATTTGTCCAGTCCATCCAGATGGCGACTATCATTATCACCATGCTGCCTATCCTGTGCGTGTATCCTTTTGTGCAGAAGTATTTTGTAAAGGGCGTATTGGTCGGTTCCGTCAAGGAATAGGCCTGAAATAAAGAATGAAGGAGAGAAAACGTATGAAAAAGATGAAAAAACTAACAGCGGTCTTAATGGCAGTCACCATGGCGGCAGGCTTACTGGCAGGCTGCGGCGGGCAGACAGGGGCAGGCGCCCCGGCGGAAACGGGAAAAGCGCCGGAGGCCTCCGAGGCCGGGGCAGCGGCCGCGGAAACTACAGAAGCCGTATCCGCCGGCGCGGAGCCGGTGGAGGTTACCATTGCCATATGGGGGGCGGAGGACGGATTGTCCGGCGGGGAAAATGATCCCATTTACAAGACAATAGAAGAAAAAACAGGTGTGAAGCTCGTTCCCCAGAATGTGACCTGGGACGATGCGGATCAGAAAATTCAGCTCTGGGCGACAAACGGCCAGCTTCCGGATATCTTTGCCGGGGATTTCGTAAGCAAGTCCTTTTACGGGAAGTGGATTGAACAGGGCGTGATCCGGGCGCTTCCGGATGACCTTTCCGCTTACCCGAACCTGCAGGAATATCTGAAGATGGACAGGGCGGTTGCGGCTATGAGAGACGGCCATTATTATATGATCCCCCGTCAGACCTACGGGGATATTTCCTACAGCGTCCAGGACAGGAACGTGGTATACCGCTGGGATCTGGCGCAGGCTGCAGGAGTGACCAAAGAGCCGGAAACCTATGACGAGTTCCGGGATATGCTGAAGAAAATAATCGAAGCGGATCCGGAAGGAAAGAATGTGGGAGGCCTTACCCAGGCGCTTCCCAGCCTGCTGGGCGGATTCCTGTATCCTTACGGCGGAATCATCGACAAAAAATGGGTGGTAAAGGACGATCAGTTTGTACCCGGCTATTTTGCAGGGGATATGAAGGCTGCCATGCAGCTTGCCAGAGATATGTATCAGGAGGGAACCATTGAAAAAGACGTGGCGCTTGCAAAGCTGGATACCTCCAAGGAAAAATTCCTTCAGGGACAGTCGGCGGCCATGGTATTCGCGGGAGCAGGCCCTGCATGGCTGTACGATCAGATTGGGAAGGATTATGAAGCCCTGTACGGCCGCAGCTTCCTGGACGATGTGAAAATAGCGAAGCTGTATCCCGGCGTCGATGGAAAGAAGTATTACTTTGTAGATACGGAATCCTGGTCGGAGAGCTACATTTCCGCAAACGTGGATGATGCCAAGATGGCGGCTATCTGCAAGCTGTATGATTTTCTCTACAGTGAAGAAGGAAAACGTCTGGTATTTTGTGGCATAGAAGGCGAGGATTATGATCTGAAGGATGGCATGGTTGTGATGAAAGAAGGCGTGGATTTGGCCGAAAAATATCCGTTCATGAATCCGAATTCCAGCGTAAACAGCATTGCTATGTGGAATCCTTCGGATTGGGATATGACATTCCCCAGCACTCGTCCGCAGGAATACAGGGAGCTTAACGAAGCAAGGCATCAGGATGCGGTTCAGAATGGTTATCTGCCTGAATACTATGATGCGATTATGTTCTTAAGCACGCCTTTGAAGGATAATTTTGTCTATAATTCGGATGATGATTTAATGCAGATTATGATGGGGACGGAACCTGTGGATAAGATGGTGGATGATCTGATGGCCAATTATGAATCCAAAGGGCTCAGTGATATGATCGCTGAGGTGAATGCAGCCGCCGAAGCGGCAGGCATTACCAAATAAATTAAAAACGCACAGGACACAAGTCTGGCTAAAACTGCACAAAAAGCCTCAGGCAGGCGGCGCGGCACCGTATCGGCGGTCTGCGCCGCCTGTTTGCAAACGGTGGGACAGCCGGACAGAAGGGGAAGGAAAAAAGATGATGAAAGAAAAAATAAGGTACGGAAAGGTGACGCAGGCGGAGGAATTTTTATTCCCGGACAGTGAATTGGGCGTATTGCCGGATAAACTGCGCCTGGCAGCTGCAAAGAACGGAAGGAGGGGAATCCAGCTGCTGCTTCCCACCTTGGGGGAAAAGGCCGTATGCACTTTTAGCAGCGGGGATTTTACGGCGGAATGGTATGGGATGAGGGCGGTGCCGGTGGAATATAATACCGGAAACGGCGTGGCCCAGGGAGGCGGCATGGTTCTTATGGACCCGGTGGAAGAAAAACCGCCCTATGCCATAAGGAAAGCCCCCTTTCAGGTCTATGACTGTTTGATGCCACGTCCGGAGGGCGTTGTGGAGGCAAAAGACGGGAGGGCAGCCATTTATTTATGCCTTGTTCCCGGAGAAAATATCCGGGAGGGAACCTGCCAGGCAGAGGTCAGGGTTGCGCTGGAGGAAGGGGAATGCCGCCTTTTGCTGGAAATAGAGGTATATGGGGTGCGGATCCCGGAGGAGGAATTCCAGATCACCAACTGGTTCAGCATCCCGGCCATCTGCCGTTTTCATAAGACTGGACAGGGAGAACCGGCTTTCTGGGAGGTGCTGAAAAAATATATTGCCCTGATGCGGCGGGCAAGACAGACCTGTTTTTACATACAGCTGGATAAGGCCTGTGTGGCGGGAACGGATCCGTACCGGTTTGATTTCTCGTATCTGAAGGAAATGATAAGCCTGTTTTTTGACAGCGGAATGAAATATCTGGAAATCGGGCCGCTGCTGTCACGGGGGTTCAGGGAAGATGGTTCCCCGGATATGTTTACCGGCACTTTCCGCTGCATGGCGGCGCCGGAGGTGGATCTTGATTCCTGGGAGGGCTATGAAATTACGGTGCGTTTCATCCGGGCGCTGGCGGATTTCCTGAGGGAAAACGGATGGGATGATAAGGTGATGGTGCACATCCATGATGAACCGGATATCCATGTGGATTCGGAAAAAACACTGGAATCCCGAAAGAGACAGTATTATCTCACCGCTTCTATACTGAGAAAATATCTGCCAAGGGTGCGGATCATTGAGGCGGTCAGCACTTCCGGCTTCCGGGGAGGAATTGATATCTGGGTGCCCGGCACGGCGGGCTATGAGGCGGACCGGGAGGGCTTTTTACGGCTGACGGACCTGGGGGAAGAGGTATGGAATTATGTCTGCTGCGGGCCTCAGGGATTTTGGCTGAACCGTTTCCTGGACTTTGCCCTGATTAAAAACCGGTTGCTTTTCTGGGGCTGTGAGGCCAACCGTCTGACCGGTTTCCTGCACTGGGGCTTCAACCAGTTCCCGGAGGGAATGGATCCCTTCCAGGCGACCAGCTGTCCCAACGATACCGGGCTGGGAACGAACTTCCCCTGCGGCGATTCTTTCCTGGTGTATCCCGGAACCGGGAAGGAAGCATGGCCGGGCATGCGCCTGGAAGCACAGCGGCGGGGGGCGGAGGATGCGGAACTTTTAAAGCTCCTCCGGAAGAAAGACAGAACGCTCCATGATAAGCTGATGGGCCGCCTGTTTATCAGCAATGAAAAGTATTGCGATGATCCGCAGGTTATGGAGGAGGTATATGAAGAGCTGCTGCGCGCCTTAAGTTAACCAAAATTCAGGAAAGTGAAATCTTTATAAAGCCGTCCGGAATGCTTTTCCCGAAAAATATTTTGTGTTATGATAAAAAAGGCCGCAGCGCATCAGCGTACAGGCCGGAATAACACAGGGCTGCGGCCCGGATGTAAAAAAGCCGGAAAAAGGCGGAATCCGGAAGCAGTCGGTTATAAAGGAAAAGGATTATGGAAGAGAAAAGAACGCAAGAATTACAGGAAAAGGATTTGGCCTCGGATCCCTTTACCCGGATTATGGAAGGGGAGCGCCCGGAGGAACTGCTGGAGTCGGCGTTTCCCTTCCTGGAACTGATGAGCAGATACCGCTGCGCCATGATGGAGGTGGAGACCAAGCTCCGGGTGCTGGATGAGGAATTCTCCATGACCTATAACAGGAATCCCTTTGAAACCATCAAGTCGCGGCTGAAGAAGCCCATAAGTATCATTGATAAGATGCGCAGAAAGGGAATGCCGCTTTCCGTAGAAAATATAGAACGGACACTGAACGATATCGCAGGAGTGCGCGTAATCTGTTCCTTCCCGGACGATATCTATGCGCTGGCCGCCATGCTGGTAAAGCAGGACGATATTAAGCTGATTGGGAAAAAGGATTATATCGCCCATCCCAAACCCAACGGCTACCGCAGCCTGCACCTGATTGTGGAGGTGCCTATTTTCCTTTCCAACTGTAAGAAATATATGCGGGTGGAGGTGCAGTTCCGCACCATCGCCATGGACTTCTGGGCAAGCCTGGAGCATAAGCTGAAATACAAGAAGGAAATTGACCACTCGGAGGAAATTGCGCAGGAACTGGAAGCGTGCGCGGAAATCATCAGCAGCATGGATGAAAGGATGCAGGAGATACGCAACCGGATTGAGAGAGGGTAGCAGGGAAACAGAATCAGGTTTATAAAAAAAGGTGCCGCGGTGAGGCATCTTTTTTTACGGCCAGGGCCGGAGGGGCGGCCGCCGGCCGCCCGCCGTTTCGTCCTCCCTGGCAGGGAAAATTATGCAGTAAGAAAAGGATTGTGTTACCCTCTTAAATGCTTCATAATACAATAGTGATGCAGGGATCCGCGGAGGAAACCGGAAGGTTCCTGCCCAACTGCTGATGGATGCCGTATCGCAGGCAGGACTGCGGTATGTGGGAGGAATAGGTATGAAGAAAGCACGCAAACTCAACTATATTCATTTTGTGATTACCTATAATTTTGTTCTGCTGATACCAATGATCATTGTGTTCTGCAGCGTCTTTATCATGGAAGGCAGACAGCAGGTGCAGAAGATAGAGACGATGCTCAGAAGCTATGGCGAGAGGGAAGAGGAATACTGGCACCAGCAGATGAGCGTGGTCAATTTTTATAATACGGAATGCAGATATGATAAACGGTATAATTCTTACTATGCGGAGAAGCCGCCCGGATATTTTCTGGATATTGAAACGGATCTGAAGCAGAAGGAAGAAAATTTCCCATTTGTGGAGAATATTTATCTCTATCAGCCGGATCGGGAACGGGTGCTGTCCTCCGGCGGCCTGTATGAGGCGGATTATTTTTTTCAGTCCATCTGTATGATGGAACGGGATTTCCCTGAGGAACAGGAAGCCATCTGTGCCAGAAAGGCGGTGGGAAAACGGCAGCAGGAGAAAATGGTTCTGATCTGTCCGCTGCGTACCTGGGGAAAGTCGGGAGAAAACGAGGTGCAATACCTCCTTTTTACCATAACAAGGGCCAGGCTGAAGGAGCAGTTCGGAATCAGCGAGTTTCCGGAAAGCGGCGTGACCAGGATCATTCATGACGGTGTGGTTCTGTATGAGCTGGGAAAGCCTGCAGCTGGTCTGGAGGAGGAGAAGGATTATCTCACATACACGAGGGATCTGGATTCCGGCTTCCGGGTCATCCAGATGATCCCCAAAGACGTGGTATATAAGAATATGGAGCCGTTTCTGAAGGGCTATGGCATCTGGTTTGGCTGTTCGGTGGTGACGGGCTTTGGACTGGCCCTGTATTTTTCCAGGCGGCGTTACCGTTCCTTCCAGTGGCTTATGGAGAATAATGAGGAGCTGGAGGAGGAACGCAACAGGCTGCGGGCGGAGAAATGCTTATATGAGCTTTTGAGACAGGATATCCAGGAGGGGGATGAGCTGTGGAAAAGCTGCCTGGAAAATGGAATCTATGTGAACAGACGGTACAAATTTTTCGTTATTGTTCCCCAGGACAGTGAAAGAAACCAGGAGATATGCGAATTTTTTAATAAGCAGATGAGCGGCAGCAGTATTACCACCGCCTATCCGCTGGCTCTTTTTGAGGAGGCGAGGGTATATCTGATCTGTTCGGACGAAACAAGGATAGAGCTTGAGCAGAAGCGGGACAGATGCAGTAAAATGGGCGCGGATATCGGAATCGGGGAGCTGTGCATGGACATATCCCGGATCCGGCAGTCCTACCGGGAGGCCTCCCGGGCGCTGCGCAGCCTGGATAAAACGGGAAAGGGCTATCCGGAGGTGGAGATGAACGCCTTCCGGGAAGCGGTGGAGCTTGGCGATACGCTGCGGGCGGATGTATTGCTGGAGGGGCTGTTCGATACGATAAAGGAAGTGAAGGAAACGGCGGCCGTCTGTATTCTCTGGGATATGCTGCGTATGGCGGAGCTGGATCCGGAGCTTTTATTCGAAGAGGAAAAGGACGGGCTTGTGAAGTCCGCGGATCGGTGGAAGGAGCGGATAAGGGAGGCCCTGAGCTGCCGGAAGGAACAGGAAAGGCCGCAGCAGGCCGAAGCGGCCGGAGGCTATCGGAAGAAAAATATCGTGGATGTGCTCACTTATATCCACGAGCATTATCTGGAGGACAATTTCTCCGTAAAATATATGGCCTCCGAATTTGAAACCTCTGTCTCCAACTTAAGCCATTTCTTCAAAAAGAATCAGGGTATGAGCATATCACAATATGTGGAGAATATTAAAATGGAGCGGGCCAGGGAGCTTCTGGAGGAAAGTGACAGAAAGGTATCGGAAATTGCCCAGCTGCTGAGATATGGAAGCAGCACGGTGTTCATTGAGGTGTTTAAAAAACAGACCGGAATGACGCCGGGGGCTTACAGGGAACAGATCAGGAAACAGGATTTTTAGTCGGCTGCATACGAAACGGGCTTTGGAGGAGACTCCCAGGCCCGTATTCTTTTAATGAATTGGGGGCTGAAAATTGAAAATTCCTGTATTATTTTCATGAAAGCGATACATTATTCAAATGTATGATATATACGGAATGCAAAAATGACGATATGATTGGCGCATCAGATACAGCTGATGTGCATAGTGCACAAAATACTGCGAAAAAGAAAAAGGAGGAAGGTAAATGAAGAAGAGATTTACCAAAATTGGTGCACTTATATTGAGTGCGGTAATGCTTGGAGGAACCATACTGGGCGGATGCGGCGCTTCTGATAAGAAAGAGTCCGGCAGCGAAACCGTATCTAAGGAGACGCAGACGGCGGCAGCCGAAGCGGACAGCAATTTCAATGCGGAGGGGCTCCCCATTGTAAATGATCCGGAGACCTTTGTCATAGCAGTGCCGGAAAGAAGCTCCATTAAATCGGCCGCTGAGAAAAACTGTGTCATTGAAACGGAAAAGGCGACAAATATCCATATTGAATGGATGGAAATACCCGCCTCCGGCTGGGATGAGAAAATAAATATCATGTTCAGCACGGACAGCCTTCCTGATGCGATTATCGGGGATGTGGATATGGCGAGAAACTTTGAACAGCTGGCGATCCTGGATGACTATCTGGATCAGTATGCGCCGGCCGTAACCGAATTTTTCAGCACCAGGGATGACTATCCGCAGGCGCTGCTTTCCCCTGACGGCAAAATCCGTTCCCTGCCCACCGGTGATGAATCCACACAGAATATTATTGATACCCAGTACTGGATTAACGGCGCATGGCTGGATAAGCTGGGGCTGGATATGCCGGAAACCCCCGAGGAACTCAAGGAGGTGCTTATCGCCTTCAGAGATCAGGATCCCAACGGCAACGGGGAAAAGGACGAAATCCCCTTTACCTTCAATTCCGCATGGGAATGGGGAAACGCTATTGACAATATGATGGGCGCCTTCGGTGTGATAGAGAACAGCAACCATGTATTTACAAAAGATAATAAGGTAATTTTCAGCGCAAAGGAACAGGGATATTATGATGCGCTTGCATATCTGAATGATTTATATAAGGAAGGCCTGATCGACAAGGATGTCTTTACCCTGAGCGACGATCAGTATGCGGCAAGGGATTCCTCCGGCAATAAGGTGGGTATGCTGGCTGGCTACAATCCGGATAGTTGCGGAACCACCGATACAAGCAGTTTCCGTGTACTTCCTCTTCTGAAAAATGCTTCCGGGGACAGGATGGTTGGCATTAATAATGTGACCAAAACAGGCGGATTCGTCATCAGCAAAAACTGCAAGAACCCGGCGGCGCTGGTAAGATGGTATGACTATATCAATTCCACCCTGGAGCAGGCGCTGTTATGGGGACGCGGGGAACGCGGCGTATGGTGGGATATTGTGGAAAAGGACGGCAAAGAGGTTCCCATGTTCCTCACCATGGATGCCCAGGTGCTGGAGGAGCACGGCGGCTACAAGACAAAGGCTGAGTACCGGAATGCGGAAAGCTTCGCCGGCGTTACCCCGTCCCTGTGGAGAAACGAATATGACCTTGAACTTATTTACGATGACAAATGGCCGAGAGATCTGAAACTGGAGGCTGTAAAGGAACAGATGGAATATGGCGTGGTATCCCTGCCAGCCGGAACCGCTTCCCTGGAAAATGCGGAGAGAAGATCCGTGCTGAGTGCGGATATTGACACTTACCTTAAGAAATTCATTGCGGATTCCATCATTAACGGCATCGATGACGCGAAATGGCAGGATCACCTGAAAAAGCTGGAGAGCCTGAAGGTGGATGAATATACGGCGCTCTGCCAGGAATTCGTGGACTCCATGAACAAATAATGCGCGGGCAGGCCGGATACCTTGCGGCAGGCCGGTGAGACGCCGGCCCTGCCGCGGGAAAGTTGCGGGGATTTTAACCCCGCGGCTGGTCCGTTGAATTACACTCGCGCCAAAATGCGCGGACGGGAGCAGGTGTGAAAAAGCGGTTTCACACTCCCTTATTTTTATGTGCGCTTCAGCGCGCAGATGGGAGCATATATGAAAAGTAACAAAATGAATAAGAACAGGGGACGCAGCCTGAAAAAACTGAGAAGAAGCTGGGGCTGCTATCTTTTTGTCCTTCCCATGATGATTTATGTCCTGCTGTTCAGCTATCTTCCCATGTATGGGATCCAGCTGGCTTTTAAGGATTACAGAGTTGCCGACGGCATATGGGGAAGCGCCTGGGTGGGCCTGAAGCACTTTAAGACTTTTTTTGAATCCTACCAGTTTACGAATCTGGTATGGAACACGCTGGCGCTGAGCCTTTATTCTCTGATAGCGGAATTTCCGCTGCCCATACTGTTTGCCCTGTTTTTGAATTATATCAGCAGCAAAAAGCTGAAAAAGTTTTCCCAGATGGTGACCTATGCGCCGCACTTCATCTCCACAGTGGTATTCTGCGGCATGATTCTGATATTTCTTGCCAGCGACGGCATTATCAACCAGATTCTGATGATTCTGGGTATAGATCCGGTGAATTTCCTGTCAAATCCTGCGAATTTCCGGCATATTTATGTCTGGTCCGGAGTGCTTAAGGGAATCGGCTGGGGGTCCATCATGTACATATCGGTGCTCACCTCCGTAGGGCCGGAGCTTCATGAGGCAGCTACGGTGGACGGTGCGACCAGATTCCAGAGAATGCTTTTTATCGACATACCGTCTATTATTCCCACCATGGTGATTATGCTCATTATGCGTACCGGAGAGATCATGGACGTGGGCTTTGAAAAGGTATTCCTGCTTCAGAACAATATTAACCTGGATTATTCCGAAATTATTTCCACCTATGTTTATAAGGTGGGCATCCAGGGCGGGCAGTTCAGCTATTCGGCGGCGATCAGTGTTTTCAACAACGTGATAAACCTGCTGCTGCTTCTGGCGGTCAATACGATTGCGCGCCGGACTTCGGAAAACAGTCTGTGGTAGGAGGCAAGGTCTGAAAGACGCAGCATTGCAGGCATGCCTGCGATATGCAGAAAGAGGTAATTATGAAAAATTTTAAACGGCTGTGCCTGTCGGATAAGGTATTTCTGACAATTGTCTATGTAAGCGTAATATTGCTTACACTGGCGGTGCTTTACCCGCTGTGGTTCGTTATCATTGCATCTGTGAGCAGCCCGGAGCTGGTGGCCTCCGGGAAGGTTCTGCTTTTTCCCAAAGGGGTTACCTGGGAGGGCTACCGTTATATCCTGAGCGACAGGAGGATTTGGACTGGTTATTACAACACCATCCGGTATACGCTGTTCGGTACGCTGATTGCCCTGTTCCTCACCATTCCGGCAGGCTATGCCCTTTCCCGGCCGGATATGGCGGGCAGGGGCGTTGTCATGAAGCTGCTGATCATCACCAAGTATTTTTCCGGCGGCCTGATTCCCACCTACTTGATCGTCAAAGGGCTGCATCTCACCGATACGCCCTATGTACTGATGATACTTGGCTCTTTTTCCGTTTTCAACCTGATACTGTGCCGCACCTTTTTTGTAAATACGCTGCCGCTGGAGCTGCAGGAGGCCGCGGAGATCGACGGCTGCAACATGTTCCAGTATTTTATGAGGGTGGTAATCCCTCTGTCCAAGGCAATCATCGCCATTATGGTTCTGTATTATGCGGTAGGGCACTGGAACTCTTTCTTTAATGCGCTGATTTATGTCAATAACAACAAGCTCTATCCGCTGCAGCTGATCCTGAGGGACATTCTGATTACCGGCCAGTCCGTGGATCCTTCCGTGACGGACCCGGAATCCATCGAATTAATGAAGGAAATCGCACGTACCATAAAATACGGGGTAATTATCGTCTCCTCCCTGCCAGTGCTTGTGCTCTATCCTTTTGTACAGAAATATTTTGTTAAGGGCGTGATGATCGGATCAGTAAAGGGGTGAATGCTGTGGAACAAAAAAATGTGCTTATTATATATACGGATCAGCTCAGAAGAGATGTGCTGGGCTGCTACGGCGGGCATGAGGTATTAACGCCCCATATAGATTCCATCGCTGAGGAGGGGCTTGCGTTGGATGAGTTTTATACGCCCAGCGCCGTCTGCACACCCTCCAGAGGCTGTTTTATGACCGGCCGTTATCCCCATGCCAGCGGGGCCTACAGGAACGGCGTCCCTGTAGGGATGCAGGAGCATGGCTTCGCGGAGGCTTTTCGTCTGGCGGGGTATCAGACCGGGTATATCGGAAAATGGCATCTGGCAGATCACAAGGAAAGTGGGGACCTGCTGGGGGAATATAATCCGCTGGGGTTTGAGGACTGGAAGGATAAGGTGGAGTTTGGACATTGCAAATCCGTAATCAGGACACAGGACGGCATCCGGCCGGAACGCTGTGTTGGGGATGAACGCACCTATACGACGGACTGGCTTGCGGATGAGGCTGTTTCTTTTATGGAGCAAAGGCAGAAGGAAAAGCCATTCCTTTTGATGGTGAGCATTCCGGATCCCCATCAGCCTCATGAGGTGAGGGCCCCCTATGATACCATGTTTGATCCGAAGAGGATGGAAATCCCGGAAAGCTTTTATGACAGGGAAATCCCGGACTGGGCGGATAGGGATACCTGGGGAAGGAACCATTATTTCCCTCTGGGCATATTCGAACGGGAAGGACATCTGGCCAGGCTGAAGGCCCAGTATCTGGGGTCTGTGAAATGCATTGATGACAATGTGGGGAAAATGCTGTATTATTTAAAGATAAACGGCCTATGGGATAACACGATAGTGATTTTTACCACAGATCACGGAGAATATATGGGAGAGCATGGCCTGCTGGAGAAGAACAACCTGTATGAAAGCGTATATCATCTGCCGCTGGTAATGCACCTGCCGGGTAAGGCTGAAACAGGCGTGCGCAGCAGCACCTATCTGGATGTGGTTGATTTCGGCGTGACACTTTCCGGGCTGGCGGGGATTGACTATCCCTTTGCGGTTCACGGCACGGATAAATCAGAGGATCTGCTTAAAGGTGAGGCGCACTATCAAAGGGAGCTTTATATTCATCCAAGTGATGTGCCCAGGGCGGGGATACTGACGGAAGACTATGAGCTGGCCTATGTGGGCCGGGGAAATACGGGAGAGATTTTCCATGACCATGTTCTGTTCGATATGAAAAGGGATCCTCTGCAGAGAAGGAATCTCTATCAGGAAGAGGAATATCAGGCTGTGGTGGAGGAGCTGACACGGAAGATGAAGGAGCATCATAAGAAGTATCGGACGCCGAAACGCTTTCTCCCAAGGGAGGTATGGTATTGAATTCGAAAAAGGGTATGCCGAATATTATTTTTATTTTAACGGACGATCAGGGGGCGTGGGCCATGCACTGTGCGGGCAATGAAGAAATACAGACGCCCAACCTGGATTACCTGGCGGAGCACGGAACAAGATTTACCGATTTTTTCTGTACTTCCCCTGTCTGTTCGCCCGCGAGGGCTTCGATTCTGACGGGAAGGATTCCCTCCCAGCACGGCGTGCACGACTGGATCGCGTCGGGAAATGTGGATCAGGGGAAGCTTTCAGAGGAGCTTAAGAAGAGTGGGGAGTTCAGGCTGGAGGACAGGCCTATCGGATATCTGGATGGAATGCCCGCCTATACGGATGTGCTGGAACGGCACGGCTACACCTGCGCCCTGTCCGGTAAATGGCATCTGGGAGACAGCCTGCGCCCGCAGCATGGATTTTCCAAATGGTATACAATCGGACGCGGCGGCTGCCATTATATGCGCCCGGATATGGTGGAGGACGGTGTCCTGCATCAGGAAAAGCGGTATGTGACGGATCTGATTACCGATCATGCGCTCACCTTCCTGGAGGAATTATCCGCGCAGGCTGCGCCCTATTATCTGGGCGTGCACTATACCGCTCCTCACAGCCCATGGGAAGAGGAGGAGCATCCCGCGGAGTATATAGAACGCTACCGCAGCTGTCCATTTGACTCCGTTCCCGAAAAAGAACCCCATCCCAGGCAGATACCTACGGCTCCCATGGGGACGGGGGAACACAGGAAGGAACTGCTGAGAGGCTACTATGCCGCAATTACTGCCATGGATCATGGCGTGGGGAGAATTCTTGATTTTCTGCGGGAAAAAGGGGAGCTGGAAAATACCCTTATATTCTTTATGGCGGACAACGGAATGAATATGGGGCATCATGGGATCTGGGGAAAAGGAAACGGGACCTTCCCCTTCAATATGTATGATACCTCCGTAAAGGTGCCCTTCCTCGTTTCCTGGCCCGCGGCGCTGCCCCAGGGGCAGGTGGTTACAAGCATGCACAGCCAGTATGATTTTTTTCCTACGCTCATGGATCTGCTGGGGATGAAGGAGGAATTTCCATCCGGCCTGCCCGGCAGAAGCTTCCGCAGGGCTTTGGAAGGGGAAAACCTGGAAGGGGAAGCGGTGGTGGTTCTGGATGAATACGGCCCAAACCGCATGATAAGGACCAGGGAATGGAAGCTGGTACACAGATACCCTTACGGGCCGGATGAGCTCTATCATCTGACGGAGGATGCCGGGGAGGAGCATAATCTGATCCATAAAGAGGAATATGAAGGGATCAGACGGCTTCTGCTGGCGGAGCTTGAGGAATGGTTTGCCAAATATGTGAATCCCGCCATGGATGGCAGCCGTGAAGGCGTTTACGGGATGGGACAGACCGAGAGGGCGGGCGTTTATGCTAAGGGGAGGAAGAACTATATCCCCTGCAAGGAGGCGTGCCCGCCTGCCTGGCCTGACAATTAAAATTAAGCAAGACTGCGGCTACATCCGGCGGGAAATTACCTGCCGGCGCAGTAAAAAGCAAGTATGGCAAAAAGATAAATGTGCGCGGGATAGAAGATATAGAAAAAATACTTCATCCCCGCGCCTTTTTGTTTATTATAAAGCAGCATGACGGGCAGGGCGAATATCATCATCCATTGGATATCCGCGGTGAAAACGCTCAGCAGGCCCTCCCCTGATTGGTGGCCCGTGAATAAGATAAACAGACAGAACAGCGTATAAAACAGGGAAAGCTTCTTTTTACTGTCCAGGCAAAAGTAAAAGCCCACGCCAAGCAGGACAAATGCAAAACTCCCCTCACAGAACAGGAGCGATGGGACGAAGGCCATGATAGCTGTGGAAACGGCGGTAAGCCTGGGTACGAGTATTGTAAGGACTATCAGAATGCTGCTGACAACAGGAACGGACATCAGGAGCAGATAGCGTATAAACGGCTGCCCTTCCCTTTTTCTTTCCCGTATTTTCCGGATACAGTAGATTACCAGGGAGCTGATAAACAGGGTGGAAAAAATATTGTTCATAACAATCCCCCCGCCGGGCAGAGGAAAATAAGTATTAATCAGCTTATTCCCAAAACTCATGAACACGGAGCCGGCCCACAGACGCAGCATATATTTCTCGGGATGCCTTGTATACCGCATCCCATTTGCCGAGATGAAAATAAACAGCGGGGCGGACACCCTCCCCAGCATGGTAAACCACATTGGAATATCCCAGATCCCGGAAAATATATAGTGGATGTGGTCGAAGACCATAAGTATCAATGCAATTACTTTGATTTGAAAGCTGTTAAGCCCTTTCTGTGACATTTCTTTCTCCTTTTCTTTTACTTTGGGGTTCGTCCGCAACTTCGGGTATGAGGCCGCCATAGCCACAAATATGAAGCTGAGGACGAACCTTCTTTGGATGCTTCTCGCACTTTTTATAAGTATAATTGAAAATGAACATTTATACCTTAATGCTGCCTTTCATATACCTTACATTTTTGTCACCTTGCTGCAGTTAAAAAAACGGGTATATTTCGGAAGAACTCACAGAAGCGTATTTCATACAGTATGGAAGTCATCCTTCCGGCAAATTCAAAAAATTATATTAAATCTTCCTGCGTCAGTTGAATTTACCGAAATGTGCGCTATAATATTCTTCAACATGCCGCCGGGAAGAAAGAAACTCCGGCCGGAACTAAGAATGTGCAATCTGTAACAACAGGAGTGAATAGCGTGAGAATCAAAGTAAAACAGATGATACTGATAATTGTGGTATCCGCCGTTGTTTACCTGGTAGTAGGGGCAATGGCGCCTTTTATAAAATATAAAGAGGTCAGTAGCCAGGCCGGGGATTCCTTCCGGCCGGAAGACTTCCGCAGCGGGGAAACGGGCATGGACAGGGCCATGATTCTGGAGACGAGCCAAAGTGCCTGGGAACACCGTCTCCGTCTGCTGGACGGCGCGAAGTCGCGTATTATATTGAGTACTTTTGACATGCGCAATGGGGAGAGCACAAAGGATCTGCTTTCCGTAATTTTACATAAGGCGGAAGAGGGCGTGCAGGTACAGATTCTCGTGGACGGCTTCAGCGGCCTGATCAGGATGGAGCCTGACCCGCTATTTTACGCGGTATCCTCCCATCCCAATATCCGGATTAAAATATACAATCCCATCAACCTGCTTGCCCCCTGGAAGAGCCAGGGCAGGATGCATGATAAATATGTTATAGTGGACGACGGCGCCTATATTCTGGGCGGACGCAATACCTTTGATTATTTTCTGGGAGATTATGATACCAAAAATAAGAGCCTGGACCGGGAGGTGCTGGTTTACAATACCGGGCAGGGCGGCGCTGACAGCCATGAAAGCTCGCTTTTTCAGGTGGAGGAATACTTTGAAGGCGTATGGAATATGCCGGAATGCAGGCTTTTCCATGATGATGAAAACCTGCGGGACAAAAAACGCATAAAAGAGCAGACGGCGCTCCTTGAGAAAAGGTATGAAGCTCTTCAGGAAAATTATAAAGAGCTTTTTGACGGCTCCTATGACTATCTGTCCCATACTGTGCCCACGAACCGGATACGCCTTGTATCAGGCCCCACGGGAATCTACGGCAAGGAGCCGGACGTCTTTTACACGCTGACCGAGCTGATGAAACGTGCGGAAAAACGAGTGGTCATCCACACGCCGTATGTAGTGACCAATGACTATATGAATCAGACTCTTTCTGAAATCGTCAACACGGTCCCTGATGTGAAAATGGTCATCAACTCCGTGGAAAACGGAGATAATTTTGTGGCTTCCAGCGATTATCAGTACCATAAAAAGGATGTGGTGGCTACAGGCATCAAGCTGTACGAGTATGACGGCGGCTACTCCACCCATGGAAAATCCCTGGTGATAGATGACGATCTGTGCGCCATAGGTTCCTATAATTTTGACCTGCGCAGTACCTATATGGATACGGAGCTTATGCTGGTAATCCAGAGCGAAGAACTGACCGGACAGCTCCTGGGCTATATGGGCGAAATCGAAAAGGACTGCCGCACTGTGGTGGATACGCATAATTATATCGTCCCCGATCATGTGACTGTGGCAGAAGTCCCCTTTTGGAAAAGAGCGGCCTGGAAGGTGGTGGGGCTTCTGCTCCAGCCAGTGCGTGTGCTGGCCTGAGAATCCCGGAAGAGGCTGAATAGTTACAGATTTCCCCTGAATAATTAACATAAGAAAAAAACGAAAAGAAAGGCATGAAAATTCGGTATGGAAACAAACGCAAAAAATTTTACCATGAGAATGGCTGTTATGGAGGACGCGCCTGAAATCCTGGCGATTTATGAACCCTATATACGCAAGACAACGATTACCTTTGAATATGAGGTGCCCACAGTGGAGGCCTTCCGACAGCGGATGGCCGGCATTCTCGGCGCATACCCTTATCTGGTATGTGAAATGGACGGAAAAATCGCGGCCTATGCCTATGCCCACCGCTTCCAGGAGCGGGCGGCCTACCAGTGGAACGCAGAGCTTTCCGTATATGTGGATGAGAACTGCACGGGGATGGGCATGGGAAAAGCCCTGTATCAGGCCCTGATAGAAATACTGAAATGCCAGAATGTAAAAAATGCATATGCCCTGGTAACAAGCCCCAATGAAAAAAGCGATGCCCTCCATAAATCAATGGGCTTTACGCTTGAGGGAGTGTCCCATAATACCGGATATAAGATGGGCAAATGGCTGGATGTATCCAGCTATGTCAAGGCAATTGGCCCACATGATCCACAGCCGGCGGAAATCATCCCTTGTTCTGCGGTGGGAGAAGAGCGGATTGCGGCGATTTTAGGGCGGATACAGGGAAAACAGTGAGGAACTGCAAAACATTGGGATACTCTTTAGGAGGGCAGCCCCTTACTTTTGCCCAAGCCCTTACATGAAAACGGACTCTAAAAAACAGCTTGAAGATAAGCTATTCTCCAATAAAGCGGAAAAATAAATTACTTTGTTTTTCAGCCGGATAGCATTATATAAAAGAGAAAACTGTAAATAGTAAAAAATGATAAATGCAAGGTATCTTATTATCATTATTCTTTTGTGAATGAGGCAAGTGAAAACATAAATAATAAGTGAAAATTCAAATGCAGGGAGTAATATTTTGGAGATTTATCTGATTCGGCATGGAGAGACTGATTGGAATTTTCATGGTAAATGGCCGGGGAGGGAACACGTATGAGTGAAAGGAAAAAGAGCAACCTTATTCCAGTAATTCACCGCCTTGTAACAGATGAAAACGGTGAAAATTATTGGTTTAACGGTTGTGCAAAGTATGTAATGGAGTGCCTTGGTGAAAAGGATTATGACTATTGGTTTTTTGCAGGAATCACCGGCGATCTGTTTACGCAGCATTTTGCCCGCAATATATCAAAGTATGATGCAGTTTCTACGTATCGGCGCAAAGAGAATTCAGCAGAATTTATAGAAGAACTTTTTAAAAAATGCGGGTATGACGCGACATATGTTTCCAATCAGGAACTGCGGAACAATAGGGAGTTGTATCTTGACCGCCTGATTTCCTATATTGACCAGTCAGTTCCAGTCATTGCCGGACGGCGGGACAGTGTATTTGTGGGATATGAAGATTATGGAAAGACATTGCTTTATATTACGGGCAATAGCGCCATACCGGAAAGTATCTTACTGGAAAAGGAAATCTACGAAGAAGCAGACGAGATGGAGGGCTGGACGTTTGTAGGAGCGAAAAAAACGAACCGTCCGCTTGTGGAAATTTATCGCGAAGCAGTTATCGAAATACCGAAGAACATGTGCGTGAATACTGAAAGCTATTGTTTTGGGCCGGATGCTTTTTCAGAATGGGCAAAAGACATTGAAAGCGGCAGGTTTGACGTGATGAAAGCGGAAGAATTTGATACTTGGGCGCATTATACGAATTATGTGTGCGTACTTGCAACGAACGGCTGCTGTTGTCATAATTTTTTAAGGCGGGCGCAGGAACTGAACCCGGATTTTGTATTTTTAGAGGAGATCAGCGCAAAGTATCACAGAATGGCTGAAATCTGGGGAGGTGAAGGAAGCCAAAATGAAGCTGACAGCCTGGAAGCCCTTGGCGGCGGTTTTAACATAACGCTTAAAACTCTTCAGGACCAGGAACAGCGAAAAAAAATTGCTGCTAAAATTCGTGAGTGCGCGGAGGTGGCGGAAGATATCTTAAGAGTATGGAAATCGGGACTGGAAGGGATAAAAGAAGCAAGACACTGAGCCAGATATGCCTGCTGTGGGTGGTTTTGTTTACCATTGACGGGGAATATCGCATGAAGGAGGCCCCCTGACAGCGCCTCCGCAGTGAAGCATTCCATGATAGCAGGCAGGAAGAAAGTTCATTTTTTGGACTTTCATCCTGCCTTCTTTGTCATTTTTCCCCATTGCTTTCCAGGCTGATGATGAGCGTTGCAGTCAGTCGGCCGGATGGAGATTTTGAATAGGACAGGGAGCCGATCTCAGGGTAATGCATCTGGAGCCTTTCATTTACATTCCGAATTCCAAAGCCATTGCTGACAGCAAGGTCAGTCTCTTCGTAATTTAGATAGGCGTTGAGTTTCTGCGGATCAGCGCCAATACCGTCATCAACAACGGAGATAGAAAGCAGGTTTGAACGGAGGGCGATTTCAATTTCTATGTGAAGGCAGGACTTGTCCGGATTGTGTAAAACTGCATTTTCTACGAGAGGCTGCAGTGTGAATTTGGGGATCTTTATATCCGCTGGATTTAAATCGTTTTTGCTGCTTATCGTTAAATATATTTTTGTAGGACGTTCCAGCTGAAAGATGCGTATGAATTCCTGAATATTGTCCAATTCACTGGGTAAGGCTACCAGGGCGTCCGGATGCGAGATGCTGTAATGCATCATATTGGAAATGGAAGAGACAACGTCAGCAATCGCATCTTCACGTTTGGATAACGCCATCCAGCTGACCACATCCAGTGCATTGTACAGAAAATGTGGATTGATCTGGGCCTGCAAAGCATGCAGGACGGCGGCTCTTTTCGCTTTGTTTTCTTCATCAATGCGTGCAATCAGGGAATTTTCACGGCTTATCAGATTTTGGAAGCTGTTACATAACCTGACAAGTTCGGCGTCCTTATAATGCGTCAGTAATTCGGGATTGAAAGTTCTGGTATCTTCAATTTTGGATAATAAGTCTGCAAAAGAGATGATAGGGGCGGTGATTTTGCGCGACAGTACATACAGGATTAAAATCAAAACCACAAATGTTATGAGGGAAAAGGCAATATAAGGGCGCAGAGAACTGCGGATGACAGTTTCAATATCGGAATACGGAGTCAGAAAAGTGAGGTATAGATTATTTTTCACAGAAGCGGTATTCACAAGATATTTATGGCCGTCAAGGAGGAGCTCTGAAGACTGGCTGGAAAAAAGCGTGACAGCATCTGCCGGAACTGTGGAACCATGTTGATAGAGGATTTCGTGGTATTCATTCATCAGAATAATGCTGCTGTTTGGGGTGATGGATTTCATCATCAGCTTTTCCAGAATAGAAGCGGTCGGAATGCTGATGACAACCAGTCCGATCCCCTCGGCAGAAGGCGGATATAGGTAATAGCTCTGCGCACATTTGGCAAAGCAGATTTCATTTGTGCTTTCGTTCAGGAAAAAATAGGGGGAATATTTATGAGAGGCAGCGCGCTGATACCATTTTTCATCCTTTACTTTTGTATCGGCATAAATCTGGATCGATTTCAGGGAAACATCCTTCGACAGAGAGGCGGAATCGCAGTAGGCGGAAAGCGGAATATTCTTGTTCAGATATAGGATCAGCCGTCCATCCAGGTTTGAAGTAAAAACCAGCAGTTTTAAGTATTTATTAAACTCTTTTTTCAGAGCTTCTCTTGCACGAAACATGTCGAGGTAGTTCGAACTGATGGTGTTAAGGGCACTCCCGATTTCATGATTGTCAACGAGCTGGAAAGGAATCAGGTTAAAGGAGTCAATATAGTTTGTAAATACTGTTTCGTTAAAATCCAGTATATATTGCTGTTTTTCCTGAATTTCATTCCTTAGCAGAGAACGAAAGGTAACATAAATGAGGCAATAGGAGAGCAGGAGGATTGCGGAAATGGAAAGGCACAGTGTTAAAAACATTTTCTTACGCATATATAAAACCTCGGATTGTTATATTTGGCAGTTACGATATTCTGTCGGATTCATTCCGACTTTCCGGCGGAAAAGGGAAGAAAAATACCCGGCGTCGTCATAGCCGGACAGGTGTGCGATCTCTCTGATGGAATACTGAAGAGAGCGCAAGAGTGTTTTCGCATATTCCAACCGCTTTTCCGTGATATAGTTGTTCAGGTTTCTCCCGGAAGACTGTTTGAACAAGGTACTCAGGTAGGAAAGGGAAATATTCATTTCGGAAGCGAGGAAGGAAATTGTAAAATCCGGATCCGTATAATGTTGGTCAATAAACTGTATTGCATAACGATACAGAGCTTCGGTGTTATTTCCCTTTTGCTGATGTATAACATTCAGGACATCGAAATAGGTGCTTTCTACATAATTAGCTTTTAATGCGCAGTTCGGCAGCTCAGAAAACAGCTTCATGGTATGGGCGCGGGAAGTATTCAGCGCATTCGGCGTAAAATGAATATCTTCCAGATAATTGTATAAAAGAGAAAGTAGCTGCATTCCCATGATATCGCAATATTTCCCATTTATGCATTCACGGTACAGAGGAGATTTGAAAAAATCTTCAATTCTGTTGATATCATTATGGCGGAGGGCGGAAGCAATTTCCTGCTGGTAGGAGTTGTCTGTCAGCTCAAGCAATTTGGCCCTGGAGGATTCTCTGGCATGGTACAGTTCCAGCAGAATATTTTCAAGCTCTTCTATTTTTTTTCGTGTGACAGGTTTCAAAATATAATGATTCACATGGTAGCGCATGGCGCCTTTAGCGTATTCAAATTCCCGATAGCCGGATAACAGAATGATGGGGATGCCGGATAAAAGAGGAGACTCATCAATCTGTCTGGCGAGCTCAATTCCATCCATATGCGGCATTTTAATGTCGGAAATGATGGCGTCCGGACGGCATTCCTGGATAAATGAAAGCGCTTCTGCGCCATCTGTAACGGTTCCGCAAAGCGTGCCGTGAAATCGTTCCCAGTTCAATTGTTCTTTTAACCCATCTAAAACAAGCTGCTGATCATCCACTAATAAAACCTTAAAGTCCATTTTGTTCCCTCTCTGTGCATTCCGTTATGAGTATCAATTCCAGTAGTTTTCCCTTTCTGCATACATTGTAACAGAACCGGTTGGAGTGTCAACGAAAAGGAGCCGTAGTTAAAAAAATTCAAACTGGGATAAAATTATTCAAATTGAGAACGCGGCAGTTAAAAGTTAGAATAAAAACAGAAAGGAAAGAAAATAAAAATTTTAGATAATCTGGAATGGAGGGATACGATTGGAAAAAAGGAAAGGAAGAAAAGTAAAAGTCAGGGCATCCCATGCTGTGGTTCGGGAAAATATCCAGCTGTATTTATTGATGCTTCCGGTATTTTTACTGATTCTTGTGTTTGCATACGGCCCCATGTTTGGCCTGGTAATTGCATTTCAGGATTACATGCCGGGGTCGCCTTTCTGGGGAGAAGGGGTGGAATGGGTTGGCCTGTACCATTTTAAACGGTTTATTGAAGGAAAGTATTTTGCGCGTTTAATCAGAAATACGCTGGTGTTGAGCGGATTGAATCTGCTGTTTGGGTTTACGGCGCCCATTCTGTTCGCTCTGCTGATTGATCAGATTAAGCGGACAAAGTTTAAGAAGTTTGCGCAGACAGTCAGCTACATGCCGTATTTTATATCCACGGTGGTTGTTGCCGGTATGGTGATATCCTTTATTGATGAAGGAGGGATGATTACGAATTTTCTTTCGGCGGCATTCGGACTGCCGAATAAGAACTGGAGAATTGAGTCGGCGGCTTTCCCGGCCGTTTATACGATCACAAATGTGTGGAAGGGATTCGGGTTTGGAAGCATTCTTTATATTTCTTCCATTACCTCTATTGACCAGAGTCAGTATGAATCGGCAAAAATTGACGGTGCGAACAGATGGCAGCAATGCAGATACATTACACTGCCTGGGATAAAGAATATTATCGCAATCAATCTGATCATGGCCGTTGGCGGAATTCTGGGCACGAACAGCGATTTGATTCTTTTATTGTATTCGCCGGCCACATATGATGTAGCGGATGTGATTGGAACCTATACATACAGAACCGGTATTATTTCCGGTGAATACAGCTATACGGCGGCAGCAGGGCTGTTTATGTCAGCCATCGGTTTTTCCCTGACATTTATTGCGAATAAAATAAGCAATAAAATGACAGGATACGGATTGTGGTAGGAGGACTGTGGGATGAGAAGCAGAAAAAGAAACAGAATCAGAGAAGGAAATCCGGTCGTCACAGGTATTCTCTATTTATTAGTAATTCTGATATGTGCGGTCACGCTTTATCCGATGTATTATGTGCTGATTCTTTCCGTAAGCGCGCCGGAAATTGCGGCAAGAATGGATGTTTACTGGTTCCCGAAAGGATTTTCACTGGATGCATACAGAATGCTGATCGGTGATAAAGAAATGTGGAGAGCTTATCTGAATACAATTCTGTATACGGTGCCGACCACTTTACTGATGCTCGCAACCAGCGTGATGATCGCTTATCCGCTGACATATAAAAGGCTGATGGGAAGAAAATATCTGAATCTGTTCTTACTGATTCCGATGTACTTCAGCGGAGGAATGATTCCCGCGTTTCTGCTCATTACAAAACTCGGCCTGTATGCAAACCCGCTGTCCCAGATTATACCGGCCTGTTTTTCCATCTGGAATATTATTCTTATGAAAGCGTTCTTTTCCAGCATCCCTGAGGGGATGAGAGAGGCGGCCAAAATTGACGGCGCGGGCATCCTGCGGATTTTAAAAGATGTTTATCTGCCGCTGTCCAAACCGATCCTGGCAGTGATTTCTGTCTATACGATTGTGGGAACGTGGAACAGCTGGTTTTCAGCGCTGGTCTATTTGCCGCGGACGGACTGGCAGCCGCTGCAGCTTTTCCTGAGAAGGATACTGGTGGAGAGCACACGTCAGGTTACGGAAATTCTCACACCGGAACTGGCGGCTGAGATGATGAGAAAACAGATGTCAGGGGCTCAGTTGAAATATGCCATGATTATATTTACAACATTACCGATACTGTTTACATATCCGTCCTTTCAGAAATATTTTGTAAAGGGTGTTATGCTCGGCTCGCTGAAAGAATGACAATCAACCATGTTAAGCAGCCCAAACAGGCTGAAAATAAAAGAGGAGGATTTACAAAATGAGAAGGAAAATGAAAAGAATGCTGGCGATTGCAATGAGCGTTGTTTTGGCGGCGGGAATGGCAGGATGCGGGCAGAAACCTTCAGAAGAGGTGAAAACGGATAACGGCACTGAAGCGCAGGAAGCGGCAGGAACGGGGGAAGAACTTGAAGTTGTGCGCGTACTCGGAAATAATTACACATTTACGGGAGCGAATGGGAGAACAGTTACCTTAAAGGACTGGGCTGAAGAGGGAAAGAGCAAACGGTGGCAGAAGCTGACAGAGGATCTTGCCGAAAGAGGAATCAAACTGGAGCTGGATCTGATTGAATCTGACCAGTTTGAAACAACCTGCCAGACAATGGCTGCCAGCGGTGAATTTTCAAATTATGATTTGATTCAGATCACGCCGCTCGATGACAAGACAAAGATTAATCTGGTGAGGCAGGGACAGCTTCAGCCCATCAGCGACATTTGGGAACAGCATTCCGAAGGGCCTGCAAAGGAGTTTTTTGAGAGCGATGCCGGCAAATATTTTTATAACCATTTGAAGCTGGAAGACGGAAAATGTTATTGGATTTCTGACTTTGGATCTTCCACTTACAAAGGAGAAATGGAAACAAACTTCGCGCTTGGATTTTCCATCAGGCAGGACTGGCTGGATGCGATCGGCAGAGAAATTCCGAAAACAACAGAGGAGCTTTATGAGGATCTTGTGGAGTTCCAGAAACAGGATGTGAACAAAAGCGGTGCGGCGGATGAATTTATCTGTGTCTGGTTCGATAATTTTTCCACGGACATCGCACAGTGGTTTGGCCTGGGAACCGGCCTGACATTTATCAACACCCAGGACAATAATACAGTAACATCTCCCTGGTATCAGGAACATGTAAAAGAATATATCACATATATGCAGAAATTATATGCGGCAGGCGTATTAAAAATGTCCGGGAATGAATTCAATACTTATCTGGCAAACAATCAGGTTGCAGGGATTGCGGACTGGACAACCATGACCTGGATGGAAGCCACAATCAGCCTGCCTGAGGGCGCGGCGTATCCCTGGTATGTGCCTTTCAGAGCGCAGGCGGTAGAAGGACAGGTTCCGCTTTTCAGAGGGCCTAATGTCTATAATCCCGGATTCCGGGCATATGCCGTGCCTGCAAGCAGCGACAAACAGGATGCGGTTGGAAAACTGCTGGATTACCTGGTATCGGACGAGTGCATTCTTTTAACGGAGTACGGCATTGAAGGTGTCAGCTATGAAATGGTAGACGGACAATACAGCAATATTATCGATGCATCTCTGGAAAATACGGATGCGACCGGCATCGCTCTATGGACAAACGGAGGTATTTTCCCCCGCTTTGAATTAAACAAGGACGTCAATGGAGAGATGGTGACCTCCACGCAGATCGCAAAAGAAAAAGGTGTTAAAAACAATGCATCCGGTAAAGAAGACTATAATATTGACTGCTTCAATGATCCCACACACCGGCTGTTCCATGACGAAACGGCATATGCAGTTCCTACGCTGGATGAAATCAGTAAAATCAGTGAGATCAGCAGTGATCTGAGCACATATTCTTCTGAACTGCTCACAAAGCTGATTATGGGTGAAAAGAGCCTGGATGACTGGGATGCCTATATTCAGGATCTGAAGGATCTGGGACTGGATGAGCTGATTGCAATTAACCAGGGAAGATACGACAGAGCGATGAAATAAGGAGCACAGGGAATGGAAGAACAAAATTCTAACGTGAACCTGCTTCCGGAAACGGGAGCGGATACCGGCAATTACTGGTGCACATGGGATACACAATATCGCATGAATACGGTGGAAGACGGAAAAATTACGTTAAATCTGCGGGATATTCTGGATGAATCATTTTTGTTTGGCAGACGGGGGCTTCTGAACGGTTATTTTGAGCATATCAGAAAAGATATTTATGTGCTGCTGGATGACGGTTGGGATGTGCCCCGCCACATCCCCGGAAATGGAGAGATAAGCGCTTTTGGGAGCCTTATTTTGAATGAAGAAAGATTTCCTGGCTTTCCCGGAGAGCCGCAGGAACGCCTGCGTAAAATGAAAGAAAGAATAACGCAGCTGGGATACAGAGGACTTGGACTGTGGATTTGTGCGAATGCCGCCGGAGAGGCGTCGAAAGAGCCGTATTCTATGGAACAGTCAAGAGAGTACTGGAAAGAAAAGGCTCTCTGGTGTCAGGAGGCAGGCGTCTCATACTGGAAGGTTGACTGGGGATATCATGCGGGTGACAGCGCCTACAGGGATATGATGACTGAAGTTGTAAAACAATATGCGCCGGGAGTCAGGATTGAACATGCAATCTGCCGCGGCCCCATGGATGAAACGGAAACGGAAGCGTCTGTGTTGTCAAAGGTGCTGGAAAGCAGTGATTTTTTCAGAACCTATGATGTGACACGGGAGTTTAATTACAGCACGGCGATCAGAAGGGCCTGGGAGGCGCTTCGGCTTACCGTAAATGGCCGGCACGGATGCGAGTGTATCGTGAATGTTGAAGATGCGCCGTATCTGGCTGCGGGACTGGGGTGCTCCATGGGAATTATGCGCCATCCGGCATGGGGCGGTACAAAAACTGATGTTTTGGACTTTGGGCGAAAATACAACGAAGTGGAAAGAGCTGTCTGCTGGCAGCGAATAGCGCCGCCGTTTGGGACAGGGAAAAGCAGAAATCGGGCAACCGTGAAATTGCTGAGAGACTGGACAACGTCCATAGACGGACCAGACGGGGAAGGATGGCTTTCCCATGTTTTTGATGATTGTGAGGAAATCGAGGAATTTGCTCCCTGGATGATTACAAGGGATATGGATTTCCCTGCAGTCACATCAGACGGAAAAGAAATGCCCTTCCTTGTCTGCAGCAAACATCCCCAAACCGGGGCGGTAAGCATCGCTTTTCTGCCGAGGACATTGGGGGAAAGGAAACATTACACGCCGAGAACAAAGGCAGCTTTTGAATTGAAGGCTTTTACAGAGCCGATTGGAATTTTCGGGGAATTTGATATGCTGACCTTGTCTTTTCAGGAAGAACTGCAGGGCAGAATTTACTTGCAGGACCTGTGCAGGGACCGTGCCCATGATATCACGGAGATGCTTGCGCAAAATAAACGTAAGCTGGTGCTGGACTTTGATAAAATACAGGGCAAAGGATGGCTGGATAATGATTGCGGGGATGTTTCAGCGCCGGGATTTATGATTTGTCAGTTGGGATAGAAGGTTCTGAAAAGGGAAGTGAAAGGAGCCGGACACCGGCTCCTTTTGCAATTGATTAATTTGTTACGGTTCAGCCTTCAGTTGAACTAACGAACGATGCACCGGCTAAAAAACGGCGTACCCATAATAGCCTTTTGATATTCACAAAACTTTTGAATATTGATTCAGCCGAAAGCTGAACTGTAACAAAATATCCATGAAAATACAATCTAACGCTTGACAGTTAAAAGAAAAGCCGATAAAATAATCCATGTTGCAAATAAAATATTATATGCGGCAGGCCCAGATAGCTCAGTTGGTAGAGCAGAGGACTGAAAATCCTCGTGTCACTGGTTCGATTCCGGTTCTGGGCAGTTACAGTGGTAATTACTGATATATGTGGTAATTACCTTTTTTTGTATAGAAAAACAGTGATTTGGGGGATTGAATTATGGCGCTGGTTAAATGTCCTGAATGCGGCAGGGAAAGAGTATCGGATACGGCCGAAGCATGTCCTGACTGCGGATATAATGTAAGAGCACATTATGAAAGAGTAAAAGAAGAAAACGAAAAGAGGCTGGAAGAAGAGGAAAGTGTTCTAAGTGCAGAAAGAGAATCAGAGGAAGAAAAAACATTAGAGGAGGAAACAGCTTCAAAAGAAGAAAGAATATCAGAGAGACAAAATGAACGGATGGAGAGCGGAAGATACTTAGAAAATGGTTTTCAAATACAGCAAAAAGATATAATTCTCATGTCAGTCTTGGGTATCAGATGTGAAAATTGTGGAAATTGATGGCTTGTAGGAGTATAATTACAGATAATACTTATGTAGGAGGTATTGGGATATGGCTGATGTTACAGTAAAATTTCTTGGTGAAAATTATTCTTTTCCAGAAGAATTAAAAGATTATGTATCGTATTGTAATGAGTTTGAAAAAATTAACAAGAGATTATCACAAGCCCTTTTGGTTACAATGAATAGACCGACTATTACTGGTGGTGAAACTAGCCAAGCAGGAGAAGTTGAGACAAAATTAAAAGAAGATATGCGTAAAGAGGGTAAAAAAGTCATATCTATGCTTGCTAAATATAATATTTTCGATGTGACCGAAAGTGATTTAGTAGATAATAATAAAGGATATATTTATTATAACGATGTTTATCAGAATATAATGATGCGTGGTTTGCGACTTAATTTAGCAGAAGAACTGCAGAATTTTTTAGATGATTGGGAAGATGCGCAACAATCTGCATATTCACAAGTTACGGGAACAGGAATATCAATGTATTCTAACAGTATGATTGCACATATGACATTGGCGGCATTTGAAACAAGCACAATAAAAAAACAATGTGAGCAAGCCGATAGAGATTATAAAAGAGCAATGGACGCATTATCGGCAAGAGGTACATCGGTAACAGAAAAGAAAAATGCAGAAGTTATGATTAAAACATTTGCAGAAATTGCAAATGCTTTTGGTATGTTCATATCTGAATTGATGGATACCTTTTTAAATAAATTACAACAAAATAACATATTTGATTATTCTAAAACAAAGGAATATGATATAAAGCGTTCATCAGAAATACTTAATAATATGTCTTTAGTTGAAGATAAAAAGAGTGTTTTGATTCAAGCATTTAAAAGTTGCCCTTATAATCCGGATATATATGCAAAGGTTTTAGAAATGGGTTTGTGTGATCTTGATACTTTTAAAACTGCACAATACTACTATCAAGATGAAGTTCTTACAGAAGTGCTTGATGATTATGTAAAAAAGAATCTGAAAAACACAGAAAAAGTAACAGTGCCAATATCAATTCTTGCTACATATCGTGGAACTGATGAAATTGGAATATGGAAAAAGATATATGAAGGTACATTAGAAAATATCGAGGGTTCATACAAGATAATCAATACCGCTTTATCAGATAAGAAAAAACTTGACAGATTCATTAGAGATAATATCAGTAGTTCGATGAAGGAAGTTGTGAAAAAATCGAGAGAAGATGTTATCAAGAACATTGATAAAAAGATGTTAGCATTGGTTTCTGAAAAACAATATGATGAATTTGTTGGAATGGGTATTCTTTCGCCGGAAATCATTAGAATGTCAGGAAGTTCTGCAACTACTTTAAATGATATAAATGGTGAAATCAGAAATGCTTTAACTGATTGTGTTATGGAATATATTGAAGAAGCAAAGAAACGTTATGATGCTTATGATAAAGCAATGGATATATATGAGAAGGAATTAAAGCAGAAATATGACGAATTAAATGTTTTAAGGTCTGAAAAGAATAGTTTGGGATTATTTGCATTTTCAAAGAAAAAAGAAATGACTGCAACTATTGATGCTAAAGTAAATGAAATTTCAGAGTTTAAAAGAACACATGAGCCGAAAGATTTATTAGCACAGTTTGAAGCGATGTATAGATAATTAAAATAAAAAAGGATTACGGATAACACCGTAGTCCTTTTTTATTGTGTTTTCAAGAAATTACCATAATTTAAAGTATCAGAAAAACACAAAATATGTAGTATTCTTTCACTATATGCCGTATAATAGCTTCATCTGATAAGTTAATGGCATGCGCTTCAGGGTGTTAAAGCGTGCCGCCCAATTTAAGGAAAGGAAGTGTTTTTATGTTCATGTAACATTTGATGTTCCGTATGAGGAAATCTCAGAATATCCGACACCTGCAAAAGCAATGGAGGCAATTTCCAGGTATTGTGAAGCAAGCGGGGAATCCTGCGTATTTACGGGGGATGATGAAGTCGAAATAGCTGGAAGAAAGTATGAAGTATGCAGAGGAGCCAATCCCCTTAATCTGGGTTACGGCATTATATGCAGGGAAAAATAATATCTGGCCAGATAAAGCTGATTCATTGCAGCCCTATTGGTAAAGAAGCAGGAACATTTTTATGGAATGACAGCAGTTATCAGGCCTGTGGGAAATGGCACGTTTGCAAATGATAATAAGTAATTGAATTTTATGAGGGGGAATTTGCTGTGGAAAATATGATGGAGAAGGTGTGCCCTAATTGCGGTGAAAAATTACCTGGTGATTCATCTTTTTGCATGAAATGCGGAACAAAAATCGAGGAAGATGGACCGGGTATAGAGCAAGAGCAGCCAGCCCAGGCGCCTGGTTTCTGGCAGAAAAATAAAAAGAAAATTATAATTGCAGCGGCGGCGGTTGCAGCAGTAGTACTGGTTTTTGTTATTGTGAATGCGGTACAGGCGTCAAACCTGAAAAAAGAGCTGGAGCGTGGCTGGTGCAAGGTTGAAGGTGAAGAAGGGGCGTACATTCTATGTGTATTAGATTTTTCAGAGGATGAAATCGAGTACCGGCTGGAAACAGGATACGCATGGATGGATACGACTGTGGCTACATACGATTATAAAGTTATAAGCGGTAATAAAATTAAAGTATTGCGTTATGGAGATGATTGGGAAACCATCAGGGTTGAACTCAGTGATGATAAAAAAGCAATGATAGTATCCCCTGCCCTTACAAGTACGGATAATGAAGAAATCTGGGTAAATATAGATTAGAGGGATAACGTATTTTGCAGAAAATGAGATACTGTGATCCCGGATGACATTGCTTTTACCTGATTACCATATAATACGGAGGAATAAAAAATGGCGCTTATGAACTGCCCGGAATGCGGGAAAGAAATTTCTGATCAGGTGAATAACTGCCCACACTGCGGTTTCCCTGTCAATAATAAGAAGGATGAAGGAAGCAATAAAAAGAAAAAGGTAATACCTGTTGTCATTGCGGCAATAGTTCTGCTGCTGATTCTGGCTGCTTTTTTCATCTATAAATTTGTATATAAGGGAAGCTTTCAGATTTCACAAGGCAAGGATACCATTGAATTGGGAACGGATGTGGATTTGATAAAATATCTGGAGTATAGTCCGGAAGATATTATTGATGTCACCATAGTTGATGACGGCGGCTTTGACTGTAATGCGGCCGGTGATTATCAGGTGCTTTTCAATGTAAAAAATAAAAGAGGCAATATTAAGCAGGTTCAATATGATTTTCATGTGACGGACACAGTGCCCCCGGAGCTGACGGTGCTTAAGGATACTGTATATGTGGCAAAGGGAAGCTCATATCAGCCGGAAAGCAATGCGGAGGCTGCTGACGCAGACAGCTGTACCGTGGAAGCCAGTGGCGATTACGATTTGAATGCGGAAGGGACCTATGAAATTGTTTTTACCGCAAAAGACGGCAGCGGAAATCAATCAGAGAAGAAAAGCATGACATTAATCGTGGAAAACAGGGATGACTGTCTTTTCAGAAATGCCAAACTGGGCGACAGTGCGGAGGTGATACAGCGTTACGAAACAGGAGAGCTTTTTACAAAGCAGGATGAGGATAATGGGGAAAGCCTGATCATTTATGAAGATACCGTGGAGGGCGAGGATGCCTATATCTACTACCAGCTGAATGATAAGGATCAGCTGTGCTGCATAACGGTTATTTTTATGCAGCCTCATACAGATTATGATATTTACATAAACAAGTTTGATTCCATTACGGAAAAACTGACGCTTGATTACGGAGAACCTAAGAAAGAAAAGGGTAAGGGAAGGCTGTATGGCTACTGTAGTTCCGAGGGTGAGGCCCTGAGCATCGGGGAGGTAAAATTCAGAAATCTATGGAGCAGCGATGATGTGGACATTGTTCTGTATCTGGGGAGCGACAATTACGAAATAAGCTTTGCCATGATCTATGATTCCAATACCCTCGATCATCCGGAAGGGACAGGGCTGAATTAATCAAGGGACGGCAGAAGGCAGGCAGCAGGCCTGCCTTCTTAGCTTTTTTACACTTATCCTAAGCTGCATAATGGTTCCGTCCCTTCACAGCTGCCGGAGGGCGGACACATCTGAAAAAAAATATTTTTTAGAGTTGACAATTAAATTATCGCATGGTAATATATAACTCGTTCGAAACACAATTCATACAAAATGCTTTGGCTACAGGTTTGATTGGGTTTTGGCATCTCGCGGGAAGCGCTGTTGGCGGTGAACGCCGGGCGTGGAACGCTTTACATATATGCGGGTGTAGTTCAATGGTAGAACACCAGCCTTCCAAGCTGGATACGTGGGTTCGATTCCCATCACCCGCTTGCGGATGAATTCTCCGTAAGCAGGTTAATTCCTGTACTCAGGTGACTGATTTCCAGGAAGAAGCAGTCACTTCTATATCAAAATCAAATGCGATAGTGGCGTAGTTGGTAACGCGCGACCTTGCCAAGGTCGAGACCGCGGGTTCGAGCCCCGTCTATCGCTCTC